>OIZA01001097.1_pt1 | contig 10453 bp, 6 predicted proteins | sample 1588381 | NCBI WGS metagenome assembly OIZA01 (sample SAMN03283277) | human gut metagenome | biome: human-associated habitat; material: feces | host: Homo sapiens | place: Peru | collected 2012 | reverse complement strand
TATGGGAAAAAAGTCTATTCCCATCAAGATTTTTCTAGAATCGGTCATGATTACTATATCATGTTTGGAAGAGAATCTACCGGCATTCCTCATGATATACTAAGAGCCCATATGGATCGTTGTTTACGAATTCCTATGGTACCGAGTGCAAGAAGTTTAAATTTATCGAATTGTGTTTCTTTAGTCGCTTATGAAGTGCTACGCCAACAAAACTTCTTTGGTTTAAGTACGGAAGAAGTCATTAAAGGCGAAGATTTCTTAGAAAACGAAGAACTAAAGTGAGAAATCTTTTGGTAAAGAAGAGATGTGTAAGGTTTGGTATTTCTTTAATTGTACTAAACCTTTTTTTGTTGTCTTCATGACTTCATTTAATGGCGTATAAATGACATCACCATCTAAAAAGCCACCGAGAAAAAGCGCAATAGAAGCGGCATATTCGATAACTTCTTTCGTAGGATGTTCATCAAAAATGACCACATGAGAACCTGGATGATCTTTAACATGTAAGAAATAACCTTTTTTCTTACTTAGATGGAACGTTAAATAATCGTTTTGAAGATTATTTTTTCCATAACCAATTTTCACTTGATGGTAAGAAGTGAAATAAGGTTCAAAGGCTTTCTTTTCTTTTTTTACCTTACCTCTTTTCACTTTGATATAGTTATTATCCACTAATTCGATATACATTTCTTGAAGTTCTTTTTCGCTTGCGTGATTCCATTGTTCTTCTAATAGGGTAAAATAAGCGATATCTTCATCGGTTTCTTTCATTTGGATAGTAAGATGCTCTAAAGCACTTTTGGATTTTTGATATTTTTTATAATAATTTACGGCATTATCTTTTAAACTCTTTAAAGGATCTAAAGGAATGGTGACGTCTTCAATAACGACTTCGTTACCCGTATCTTTTAATGTATATAAATAAGTGAAAAGTAAATCACCATACATTTTATATTTTTCTGCCCCTAAAGCATTTTGATAATCCATCATTTGGTTTTTCTTTTTCTTCATTAAAGCCTTTTTTTGACTTTTAATGGTTTTCATCACGATAGCGTATTGATCTTTTCTTCTTTTATCTTCCACTTCTTTTTCATATAAATCAAAGAAACTAGATAAAGAATAGGGAAGAACTTCAATTTCCTTTTTAAACGTATCATTTTGCGTTGGAAGCGTATAAGTAATTCCTTTTAATAAGGGTCGATTTGCATCAAAAGAAATGCTACGATAAAGCGTTAAAATGGTTTTATCTTCATCTAAAAATAAAAGATTCGCGTTTCCGGTAATTAATTCAATAACTAAATAACGAGTATGGGTTTGATAGATTTCATTTGTGCATGATAAACGTAACGCTAAAATACGGTCTTGATTCCATACTTCAACATCTTCTAAAAAAGCATGATCAAGTTCTTTTCTTAATTGCAAAAATAAAGGTGTTCCTAAGGCACTAAAAGTAGAAGCGTTATGTGTAACGATATCCACCATAGGGTGAGAGGACTGTAAAGAAATAAAAAGTCTTTCATTTTTTGCTTTAGAAAAACTTAAAAAATAATCGGTTTTAGAATATTCTTGAAAACGATGAACATAAGAACCGATATATCTTTCTTTCATTTCTTTAACAATATAAAGTAAGTGACCCACTTGATATTTCATAAAAAAACACCTCGCTTTTTTTATTGTACCATAGTTCAAGAAAAAGAAGAAAAAAGCAAATAAAAAAGAAAGAAATTTGGTGATTATAAAAAATGAGCTATGAACAGTAATCTTGGATTATTTTTTACATATTCTATCAAGTGTCTAGTATTTTTTAATGAATATATTAAAAATAATGCAATTTTAAAGATATTTATATGCTAATATAGAAATATAGAGGGAATTTAAAACGAAAAATTTTGACGATTTTTATACAAAAATGGATTACATGACTGCAAAGCTGAAAAGATTTGTGCTCAAGGAAATTTAATTATATTTTGCTTTAATATAGTTTTTTTTATCCTTTAAACGAGAATAGAAAGAAGCGCCGATTTGTATATCATGCGCTAGAAGATTTAAACAAGCGGTGAAATTTTATGTTTTAGGAGGATGGGAATATGCGCAGATATTTATATTCCAATTTATTAAGAATAATATTCGGTTCATTATTGATAATTATTTTTATACCTTCACTGACTTACTTTATTTGCTCTATATTTATTGATAAGATTTTAAATATAGCAAGTTTAATAATAATTATTTCTTGTGTGATTTTGCGACTTTTTCTTGAGTTAGTGATATGTATAGTCAACAGGAAAGCAAACAATAGTATTCTTTTTGAAGAAGGAAAAATAGTGTATAAAAATAGAACTATGTATTCTAATAATGTTAGCATTAAATATTTTAAATTTTATATCTCAATTCTAGAAGAATGTTTGGTGATTCCTAAAATATATATAAATGGATACAATTCGTCTATAATATGCTATCTATCAAAAAAAGACATAAAAAAACTAAAAAAAATGGATTTTAAAATTAGAGAAATATAAATTAGTAAAGAATTTTTACAAACAAACATTAGTTAAGTTTACTCTAGGGGATAGGTATAAAATAAGCTTAATTCAAATGCTACCTATATATAAGAAGTATCTAACTTTTCATGAATAAATCTATCTTACTATAAAAGTGCAAAAGATGAAATTTTATTATTTGATCTTTAAAGGGAGAGAAAATAAATGAAAAAATTGAAAAAGAAGTATTATTATAGATTATCAATAGTTTATTTATTTCTTAATGCGTTTCTTATTTCTTGTTTAATACTCGATATATATTTTTGTATTGATTTAACAAAAACATTAATAACCGCAGGATCAACTGACAATTCGAGTGCTTTAATTTTTGCAACAATTGTACTATATTTAGCAATTCCATTTACTATTTATGGGGAACTTGTGTTAATAATAGGAAACATTCAATTAAATCCTCAAGGCATATGCATTAGAGGTGATTTAAAAAATAGTAGAGAAAAACTTCAGTATCCTACATCAGTTTATTATTCTGATATTGCCGATGTATCAATTGTAGCGCTTCAAAGAAATTCCAAAGGGCAATTTGTGGCAATATCAAGACCAATAGCGTATTTAGTTATCATTGACAAAAAAGGAAAAAAACATCGTTTCGGATTATATTCTATGACAAAAAGAACGGTTAGAAAGCTACTTGTTGATTTATTGCATATGTGTCAAGAAAATAATAGTGCAAACTTTGATGTTGAAAAGTTAGTGAAGGACTTTTCTGTTGCTAGATTTGCTATGGAAGAAAAAAATTAAGTTGGCCTTTATAAGCATAGCTTTAACAAATATTTATAGATTTATTTGAAAAATGGTGATTCTAAATATGTTTATGTAGGTAATTATTCAAACAACCAAATTAAGAAAATTATTAAACTAATAACGAAAAAAATGAATAAAAACTAAAATAATTAACATAAATTTGTAAAATGGCTTTAAACAAAGCGAAAGGATTAGATATATTTAGCTATTAAATAAAGTGTATTTTTTACATTATAGGTGAAGTGTCTAATATTTTTAATAATCTTTTAAAAATAATGCTTTTCTTTTTGTATTTGTATGTTACTATAAAAATATAAGGGGGAGTATTCAAATGAGCTCAATCATATTTGGAAAAAAATATCTTAATTCAAACATAGGGAGTTTATCTTATTCTTTAAATACGAAGGATTTAACATCGTATTTAACTATTCCTTTACCACAGACAGTAGAAAAGAAACCATTTGGTTTACAATTATTTTATAATTTAAATAGTGAAGATGTCGGTCAATATGCTAATTTTGGAAAAGGGATTTCTTTTTCCTATCAACATTCTTTTCTAGATAAATCAAGTGAAGAAAATAGTATTTATGTAACGGATGTTCTTGGAGTGAAAAAAACATTTGTTAGAGAAAATAATACTTCTAGTGTTTATCTTAATGAGTTAAGTGGAGAAAAACTTTTAGTTACTTCTAGTGAATACATTTTAATGGATACGAATGGAACTAAAATTACATATAAACAAAAATTACAGCGATTAAGCAAATATGAAACATTAAATTCGTTTAACTTTGAACATTTTACTGCATCTAGAATGTTGTTTAAATATTCAAATGATAATTGCTCCGTTGAATTTATTTCCAATTTATCTGATAAAAAAATAACCCAGATAAATTTTAGGCAAATTACAAATAAAAATAGTCGTACAAATTACCAAGTATTTTTAACCTATGATTCTAATAATTATTTATCCCAAATAGAATATAAAGAAGGTAGTACAACTCTAGAAAAATATACGTTTACACGAACAACTTCAACGATAACAATTGAAGATGTTTTACTTCATAAAAAACTCGTTATTACAACCGCAGGTCAAACAAAAACGATAAGTAGTTATGTCAATAATGTTTTTATGGGTACCCAAACCATAAGTGTTTCTGGAAGCAAAACAACATTAACAGATATGGAAGGGAAAAAGACACTATATTTTTATAATAATTTTAATCAATTAGAATATGAAGTTAATGAAAATGGATGGGTAAGAACTCATCGATACGATCGGTGGAACAGAGAAATTGAAACTTCAAGAACGCTACAAATATTTAGTCATAAAACACTAAGTGAAAATCTATTAGAAAATGGTAATTTTTCATCTGGCTCGTTGAAGTATGAGGTAGATGGAGTTACAACATTTTCGGATGCAATAGGAACTTCAACCATATTAGATGATAAGTTCGTAGGAAAGTGGTGGAAGGTAGAGCCTTCATCAGGAAAATCAAAAGCTAGTATTTCTCAAACCATAACCAAGGCAGGGCATAAAGGTGATCCATTTACAGTGGTTTTAGTGGGATATAGAGAAAAACTTTCATTTAATTGTTTATATACTTTTGTTGTTTATTTTTATGATAATTTGAATCAGCTTGTAGGAAAGAAAAAGAAAGCAGATGGCTTTGTATTACCTAATTTATATATTAGCACTTTTTCTATTGAGGCTCCTCAAGAATATAGCAAAATAAAGGTAGAAATTATTTTTGATGGGAATCAAAAATTTTATATGAAAGAGCTTGGTTTATATGAAATAAGCATAGGGAAGAGAGTTACTTATGGATATCATGGAGCGATAAGAAAAGTTCAAATAGGTAATGAAGAAGTAAGAACTACAATGGATCAAAGTAATCGCCTTTTATCATTAACTTCTTCAAGTTTCAGTGGTGATCTTGTAGAAGAATATAACGATAAAAATCAACCAACTAAAAGTGTTGATATTTTTGGTAATACCACAGAAATGGAATATGATGAAGATGGCGAACTTATTTCACAACGAATACAATGCGTAAATGTTTATTCTGTTAGTAAAAGAACCATAAGTTATAACTATGGGACAATAACAACAAAAACAACAACGGAGATAGATACAAGAGATCAAACAAGTGTAGAAGTCATTGAAGTTAATTCTAATTCCTTAAAAAGTTATTTAGATCCATTATCCAAAAAAGAAGAATATGGATATAATGCCTATCATGACTTAATTAAAGTAAAAGAGAGTAAAAATGGAACAACTTTAAGAGAACAAAATATTACTTATAACGCTAATCGCCAAATTCAAAAAGTTGTAAGTGGAAATGGGAGCCAAATTGAATTTGACTATAATAATTATGGATTACCTGATTATATTTATGTAGATGACACGAATACACAAGTAGAATTATACGCTTATGAAAATGATGATAAGGCGAATCAACCTAAAACAGGACGAATTAGTTATAAAATTTATGGCGATAACGATTATATTGAAAGCTATACATATAACGAAAATGGGCAACTATTGTATGTAGAAGGTGATAAAAGAGGCGAAACTAGAACACAGCAAGAGTATAAATTCACTTATGATGGGAAAGAAAGACTAACGCATGTTTATGGAACGAATAACAAACTCATAAAAGTTTATAGCTATACACCCGAAGACGATATTTCCAAAATCCAAATTACTCAAGGTGAAACGATTGATATTATAAGAAAAGAGAATAAAGAAGGCTATGTAGTTTCAAGAATGACACCGAATGGTGAACATAGTTTTGAATATAATAGCCAATATGATGAAACAACGAGAAGATCACCAGGTGCAATCATTAATGGTGTATTCCAAGAATTTTATTCTAATTTTTTTGCAGAATTAGACGAAGAAAAACAACAAAGTTATACAAGATTGAAAAAGGAAAATGAAGATGGAAGTATGACTTATTTACCAAACAAATTTGGTGAAAAAGTTAATGTTCACTATAATAGAATAATACCATATGTTTTAGCAAATGATGATTCTGGTTATTTTTTAGGTCATGATTTGGAACAAAAGGGATCTACGTTATGGGTGGGATGCCTCTTCCATTCACTTCCTAATAATGTGCCAAATACGCTTAAGACAATAATAGGAATTAAAGTATCTCAACAGCGCTCGATCACTATTGAAAGAATAGGAAATAATATTTTGGTAAAAAGAAGTTCAATCGGCGATGAGTTGAGTTATACAAGTCCAGAACACCCTATTTTATCAAATGAATGGAATTATATTGGTATTCGAATTTATATTGATAGTGAAAATCATAATACAGAATATCAGCTTTTTATTAATGAAAATACTTATTCGTTGACAAATGATATGGAAATAGAATTTGATGAAAATATAAGTGTATATTATGGCCCAAGAGTAGCAGAAGTACCTGGTAAGTCTAGAGCATTTGGCTGGTACTCAGGTTTATCTATTCAAAATGGTGATATAGAGATAGATGCGATTGAGCAATTTATTCATGGAGTATTCTATCATTTAATTGAAGTAGAAAAAGAAGGAAGCACTTGGAAACAAGAGGCTGTACAAACTAAACATACTGTTTTAGGAATTAAAGAAACAAGTGGTTTAACAAACTGGGATTATTTCCCATTGAGTGGTAGTGTCACTTCAGTTAAAGGAAATCGTGATGTAAAGCTTACTCCAAAAGAAGAGTATTATAAAGCAAATAATAATTATTATTCTTATGATGAAACTTTAAGACAAGAAGTATTTGATGCTGGGAAATGCATATTATGTAAAACTATAGATTTTCCTTTTGAAACAGGAAAGGCAAACATTCTTTTTGATTTTAAAGTTTTAGAAAGTGAACCCACTGATAATTTCAACATTTTTGATACAGAAGGATTAAAAATTTTTGTAGAAAAAGATGAGACGAATAGCAAGCAATACTTTGTTTGTTATACTTTTGGTAGTTCAAATAAAATCACTACGTCCATTAAAATAACCAAAGGTACCTGGAATAAATTCCAACTTGGTTTGTCAAGAGAAAATGGAATGATTCGTATGTATTTAATCATAAACAATTCTCATTTTGCTAATTATCAATCTAATTCCTTATACTCAAAACTAAATATCACTCCAGCGAAAAACACGAATTGTTTATTAGCCAATTTCCTTTATGGAGAGGGAGAGTATTCTAAATATGAATCATTGCTAAAGAGAATTAGAGAGACAACAGAAACCGATCGATTAGGAAGAGTATTAAGCACCGAAATAGAAGATAATGGAAAAGTTGTTCTAAAGAAAACTTATACGTATGAAGATCGTACTGTAACGGAAAAGGGTAGTACCGAAACTAGAACAAGTGGCATCATTTCAAAAGAAGTTGATACCTATGGTGGAAAACAAACTACTACTTTATATGTATTTGACGAATTAGGAAGAATAACGAATAAGTCTTTAGGAGCAGTAGTAACATCCCATACATTTGAATATGATGCAAGAGGATTCTTATCGCAAGAAAGATTACCTACTTCATTGCAAAAATATGTTTATGAATATGACAATAATGGAAATATTAAAACGGTTAAATACTATAAAAATTCTTCTACGGTTACACCAACCACTACCACATTTACATATGGAACTCTATATAAAGATCGGTTAGAAAAAGTTGGAACAGATGTTCTTGAGTATGAAGAAAGTAATCCTTTATATGTAAAAAGAATTTATAATTCATCAACTCAAGTTGAAAAGATGAAGTTTTCATGGAGAGGCTCAAGACTAGCTAAGTTAATAGTAGATGGAGAATATGCTATCCAATATGAATATAATGATGATGGTACAAGAAGAAGAAAACTAATTAAAGAAACAAAAACAGAAAATGGAGTTTCTAAAACCATTGATGATGTCATTTATAGTTATGTAGGCGGACAACTACAAAGTGAAACCCATTCAAAAGGCTATCAATTACAATATTTCTATGGATTAGATGGAAGATTATCTTTCTTTATCTATCGAAAAGATAATGTTGAAACAAGATATTACTATCGATGGGATTTATTAGGAATTACTGGCATTATTGATAGAGATGGAAATGTAGTTGCAAATTATAGTTATGATGCTTATGGTAATATGCAAATTGTTCATTTTGATGATACCATTGGTGCGATTAATCCAATGCGATATAAAGGGTATTATTATGATAGTGAGACAAAGATGTATTGCATCTCATGCCGTTATTACTATCCAAACTATAGAAGATTTATTACACCAGAATCAATTGGAAATTTCGATCTACAAACTATAGGTGCAATAAATTTATATAACTATAGTGTAAACAATCCAATCAATTATTCTTTTGATGAATTTTCTACAAATGAAACTATTTCAAAGGCCGGTCCGTTGTTGAAAGCAATTAGAAATGAAGAAGAATATTGTTTTAGCGATTTAGATTTGTATGAAATTGGAAATGAAGTAGTGACTAAAGCAAACAATTTTTTGACAATATTAAATAATTTAAAATTACTTAAATATTTAAAACACATTCACGGAGGAAGAAGGCCAAAATTAAAATTTTTTATGGATAACTTAAACTCATATGGAATACAGTGCTTTTTGTTAAGCTTAGCTTCGGGAGTTTTAGAATACTTTATTGTTAAAGAAAAGACTGGCGACTCATTAACAGCGGTAGCATCAAGTTTATATGAATTTTGCTCTATGGCATTTTCAACCTATTTTTTGCTTTTAGTATCAATGGCTTTTCCTGGTTCGATGTTAGCAATGATATCATATATTTTTATCTCCGCAATTGTTAATTTTTTAATGGATACTCTTTTTAAAGAAAAAATTGTAAAATATTTTAGAAAGGAAATAAAAAGGACGATTAATGAAAATAGATTTATTATATTAACTTTTAGAATGTAAGATATATTAGAAAATTATGAAATAAGGTGAGAAAATGAGAAAAAAGGTATTTAAAAATTATATTGTACCAATAGGTTTGATGCTCGGAATCGCTATGATTGTTGAACTTATTATTTTTTATCCAAAACAATTAAAAAGCCTTTTTTTAACAGGAATGTTTGGAGTGTTAGTTGCTATTTATTTTTTCATCGACTTGTTTTTTGTAAGAATTCAAATATCTGAAAATGAATTGCAAATTGGCACAGGTTATAAAGTAATAGAATTTGAGGATGAAATAAGAAAAAAAGGTATCTATTCTTTTCCTTTTAAAGATTTAGCATATGTAAATTGCGTACATCGATTAGAGGCTAGAATATTTACTTTTTCCATAATTCTCATTAAAAAGAACGGAAAAAAATATGAAATTGAGCTTACAGAAGGAACTTACAAAAATCTTAGAAAAACACTAAAATTATATTTTGAAAATTATAAAAAAAATCATCCGGAAGAATTCTTCAATATTGATCTTTCTAAAATGAAATTTGAAGAATGCTTTGTTCATTTGTGGATTTAAATAGAAAGGAGAAAGTATGAAAAAGAAAAAATATTTTGCTTATGGATATGCTTTCCCTATTTTGTTCTTTAATGGTTTCCTTTCTTTTTTAATTTATTATGCGGCTGTGGGAGCACATTTAGTTTTCTCTAGTTTATTTTTAGGACTAATTAACTTATATCTCTTTGTTGTTTTCTTTGCTCGTTTATGTTCAGAAAAAATAGTTATTGAAGATGATAGAATTATCATCAGTAAAGCCAAATTTAATCCAGATTGTAAGGGGATAAATAAAATACGAAAGAAAATTTGTTTTCAGTTTAAAGACATAAAAGAAATGAGAGAGGAGAGTGGAAAATTCCTTTTCCTTGAAATTCATTACTTAACAATTACACTTTCAACAAATAGGTGTTATAACTTTCTTCTTTTTGGTTTCTCTCAAAGAAGAGTGTATAAAACAGCTATTAAGTACTTTACAACGTATATTAATTCTAATTGCTAAAGTATGAGAGTGCTTAGATGTTACTTAAATTTAAATTAAAAAGGAGAAATAAATAATGAAAGATAAAAAAAGAAAAACATTGGGAAACATTTTGTTCGTATTAGCGTTTTTATCTTATCAAGTAGAATAGGGGAAGTAGAAATCTTTGGAATGGCGGGAATGTTAAAATACACGTGGGTAATGTGGCTTTT
>OIZA01001096.1_pt1 | contig 10461 bp, 10 predicted proteins | sample 1588381 | NCBI WGS metagenome assembly OIZA01 (sample SAMN03283277) | human gut metagenome | biome: human-associated habitat; material: feces | host: Homo sapiens | place: Peru | collected 2012 | reverse complement strand
CTTCTCACAGACCTACAGCGATTTGAATTCGGCATCCGCCGCTGCCATCCTCGCCATTCTGCCTGTTGTCGTTGCCTTTCTGTTCCTGCAGAAATACTTTATCCAGGGCATGATTGACAGCTCCGTAAAATAAGAAAGGAGGACATAAAGCCATGAAACTGATTACCCTGAATACCAATAATACCACCTATCAGATCGGTGTAAATGACGAGGGATTTTTATTACATCTCTATTACGGCCCGCGGACAGACGGCGATATGAGTAATCTGCTGACCTACGGCTTCCGCTGCGGTCACGGTGTTCCCTATGAATACCGGAACAATCCCATCTTCTCCTGCGATGCGCAGCCGCAGGAATATTCCTGCGCGGGCAGCGGCGACTACCGGAACCATGCGTTCCGCATCCGCACTGCTGACGGTGCTGCCGGAACAGATTTAAGATACCGCGGACACCGTATTTTCGACGGAAAATATCAGATACCGGGACTGCCGTCCTCCTACGGAACGAAGGGCGTAAAGACCTGTGAAATCACTCTTGAGGATAGACGGCTTGATCTGGAGGTCATTCTCCGGTATGGCGTGTTTGAAAAGGAGGATGTCATAACAAGAACTGTGGAGGTTCTCAATTCCGGCACATCCGACCTGTACATAAACAAAGTGATGAGCGCGTCGATGGACTTTCTGGACGGGAAATATCACCTGATCCATTTCTATGGACGCCATTATAACGAAATGCATTATGAGCGCACCCCCGTCGGTCACGAGGCCGTCTCCATCGGAAGCCGTCGTGGTGTCTCCGGTCATCAGCATAATACCTTTGCGATTCTCGCAGAACAGGATACTACCGAGGATTACGGCGCCTGCTACGGTCTTTCCCTGATGTACAGTGGGAACTTCCTCCTGGAGGCGGAGCAGGATCAATATTCCCAGACACGCATACAGATGGGTATTTCCGATGAACTGCTCGATTACCGCCTGTGCCCCGGTGAATCCTTTTACGCCCCTGAGGTTATCATGGGCTACTCGCAGGAGGGTCTTGCACAGCTCTCACATATCTTCCATTATTTTCTGCGTGAGAATGTGTGCCGGGGAAAATATAAGAAAATCCGCAGACCCATTCTGGTAAATAACTGGGAAGCAACCTACTTCAGCTTCACCGGAAAAAAACTGATTGAGATAGCAAAAACCGCAGCCGAGCTCGGTATCGAGATGTTTGTGCTGGATGACGGCTGGTTTGGAAATCGTGATCTCGACGATAAATCTCTGGGCGACTGGGTCGTAAATGAGGAAAAGCTCGATGCATCTCTTTCCGATATCGTATCCCAGATAAACGACATTGGACTGAAATTCGGGCTATGGATTGAGCCTGAAATGGTAAATGAGAACAGCGATCTTTACCGCGCCCACCCGGACTGGGCATTCCGGCTGCCCGGAAAACAGCCTGTTCTCGGCAGATCGCAGCTTGTTCTGGACTTTACCCGGCAGGAGGTTCGCGATGCCATTTTCCAACAGATTGCAAAGGTCATCGACTCCGCCAACATTGAATATATCAAGATGGATATGAACCGCAGCATCTGCGAAGCCTATTCCGCCGTGGCGGATCGACAGAACTACGGAGAACTGACCTATAAATATGTCCTTGGGGTCTATGCTTTTCTGGAAAAACTCCAGACACGTTACCCTGACCTTTTGATTGAGGGCTGCGGTAGCGGCGGCTGCCGGTTTGACGCCGGTATGATGTACTACACGCCCCAGATCTGGACGAGTGACAACACCGATGCCATTGAGCGGCTCAGCATCCAATACGGCGCATCCTTTGGCTATCCCGTCTCCGTCATCGGTTCCCATATTTCAGCGGTTCCCAACCATCAGAATGGAAGAACCACGGATATCCGCACACGCGGAGTCGTCGCCATGTCCGGCAATTTCGGCTATGAGCTTGACCTCACGAAATTAGGCAGCGACGAAAAGGAACAGATTAAAAACCAGATTCAGACCTTTAAAGAAGACTGGTCGGTCATTCACAACGGCAACTATTACCGCTGCACCGACCCGAGAGTCCATGACGAATATGTTGCGTGGAATATGGTTTCACCGGATCAGTCGGAGGCACTGCTCAACCTTGTAACCACCAACACGCACGGCAACAGTCTGCCGATCTATGTGAAATGCAAGGGACTGCCCGCAAACCGTCTCTATTATTGCAGAGAGACGCAGGAAACCTACAGCGGTACCGTGCTGAAGACCATCGGTATTCCCGTCTCCTCGCTTTCCGGAGAATATCAGGCATTCCAGTTCCACCTCAAGCTGGCAGAATAAAATCCGCCCCACAAAAAGGGAGCCGTCCCACGCCGGGGCAGCTCCTGTCTTTCTTTTTCTCATTCCTTTACCACATTTACCGCAGTGTAGCCGGTTCTTGCAACAATCCTGCTAAGCTCCGTCTCAGGGGTCACATGCTTTGTGTGTACGAAGGCTTTCTTTTTCCCGAGATTTACCTTCGCGTAATAGTTTCCGCTGTCATCGGTATTAAAGGCATTTTCAATCCTTGCCGCACAATTCTTACAGGTCATGCCGTCAATTTCAACCACATAGCTGTAGGGATAATGCGTAATATCCTCGTCCTGCGGCTTCTTACGCTTAACCGCATCACTGGCACCCCCACAGCAGCCGTGAGAGAGCTTTCCCGCGTAGCTTTTAATGCCGAAAATACAGATCACAAGCAATATAATGCATATAATAACTGTCGCCATAGTTATCCTTCCTTTCTGTTGGTTAGCTATTTCTAACCAGATAATAACGCTTCTTTTCCGTCCTGTCAAGAAGCACAGAAGGACACTATTTGCGTAGATTTCGCATATAAGTCACAATTCATACCTGCAAAATAATAATTATGTTGACATTGACGCAGCATAAACTGTTATAATATATGTGAAATCATTTAAAAATAAAGAGTAACTCATAGGTATGGCGGCGTTATTATTGTAACAGCAAACCTTGTGACCGCGAGGCCTCTGTATTCCTTGACAAAGCGGCGGAATTAGGGTATTTTTGAGCTATGATTCAAAGACGAAAGGACAGTTTATATGGAAAAAATTGCAAGCTTTACCATTGATCATATCAAGCTTCAACCCGGCGTTTATGTGTCGAGAAAGGACACTGTCGGAGCCGAAGTGATCACAACCTTTGACCTTCGTATGACAAGCCCCAACGAGGAACCTGTCATGAACACAGCTGAGGTACACACAATCGAGCATCTCGGCGCAACCTTCCTTAGAAACCATCCGGTTTACAAAGACAAGACCATCTATTTTGGTCCCATGGGCTGCCGTACCGGTTTCTATCTGCTGCTGGCAGGGGATTACACTTCCAGAGACATTGTTCCGCTGATGATCGAGATGTACGAATTTATCCGTGACTTCAAGGGAGAGGTTCCCGGTGCATCCCCGAAGGACTGTGGAAACTATCTGGACATGAACCTCGGCATGGCAAACTGGCTGGCGAAGCGGTATCTGGATAATGTGCTTTATAGCATCGATGATGCACGACTGGTTTATCCTAAGTAAATATTTCCACGTCAATTTCGTGAATAGAGCGAGGAACATTGCTATATGAAGGACTGGAAAATGAAATTCCTACCTGAAAAAGCAAAAGTGTAGTTCAGGCAGGAAAAATACAGAGATTATAAAAAAAGTTTCCTAGCTAAAAGGATAAAAGTGTATTCTTGATAGGAAATTCAGAGCGGCATTAAGACAAAAATCCTTTCTGGAAGAATGAAAGTATAGTTTAGGCAGGAAAGTTGTAAGAGAACTTTTAATATATAATAGAAAGAGGACTGAAATGAGCAAGATCGGAATTATCGGAGCCATGGAGCTCGAGGTGGAAGAATTAAAGTCAGCTATGACTGTCTCAAGAATTGTAAAAAAGGCAAAAATGGAGTTTTACGAGGGTACGCTGAACGGTGCCTCCGTTGTCATCGTCAGAAGCGGCATCGGTAAGGTCAACGCAGCGCTTTGCACGCAGATTCTTGTCGATCTCTTCGATGTCACGCACATCATCAATACCGGTGTTGCCGGTTCCCTGAACGCTTCTCTGGACATCGGTGATATTCTGATCTCGAGAGATGCCCTGCATCACGATGTGGATGTCACTATTTTCGGTTATAAGCCCGGTGAAGTTCCCCAGATAGGGGTAAGAGAGTTCGTTGCTGATGAAAAGCTCATTGCACTGGCAAAGGCTGCCTGTGAGAAGGTAAACCCCGATGTACATGCCGTTATCGGGCGCGTGGTAAGCGGCGACCAGTTCATCTCCGGCAACGAGATTAAAGAAAAGCTGATCCGGGAATATCAGGGCGACTGCGCAGAGATGGAGGGCGCTTCCATCGCACACGGTGCATTTCTGAATGGAATCCCCTTTGTCATCATCCGCGCAATCTCCGACAAGGCGGACAACAGTGCCCAGATGGATTATCCCCAGTTTGAGACTGCTGCCGCGAAGCATTCCGCCGCTCTGGTCGAAGAGCTTGTCGGACAGCTCTAATTTTCCTTCTTCTTGAAAATCAGGAGCTTACTGAACACATAATTCGCAATCGTGACGATCACGGAAGAAATGAAGATCTTTGCAATCCAGTAATTCATACCAATCACATTTACCGTCAGCCACATGATCACAATATCCATGATCAGCGTGGAGACACGGGAAGAGGCAAATCCGAGGAACTCTTTGAGTATCTTCGGATTTTTGCTTTTAAATACCCATTTGCGGTTCAGCGGATAGGCAAATAGCACACCCACCATCCAGCTGATCGTATTATTCAGCGTATTCTGCCACGAGACATCCACATCCAGCAGCAGCTTGCCCAGAAATGCCGCCGCCCATGAAACGATGGTTGTCATAACTCCGACAATCAGATAAATGATGATTTCCTCGTATTTCTTGCAAAGTTCCTTGATCTTTTCTATCATGTACTCTCTCCGTTCTGTTATACTGCCGCCTGTTCTACCGAATTACCCCATGAGTCCGGCGGCATGTTCTGACCTGAAATATAACTAATTTACTATGGATGTCCCGATCTTGTCAAGGTTCACCACATTTCTGCTCTCTCCCCGCAGGAATGCCGCGATGTTTTCATGAGCCTCCCAGACGCACCTTGTCCGTGCCTCCACACTCGCCCATGCAAGATGCGGCGTGATAATAAGCTGGTTGCTGTCCTTTAAGCCGGCAAGCGGGTTTGACAACTCCAAAGGCTCTGACTCCACCACATCAAGTCCTGCTGCCGCGATCCCGCCATCCACCAGTGCCTGATACAACGCACGGTTATCCACCACTCTGCCTCTTGCCACATTCAGCAGAATCGCCGTCTTTTTCATCTTTTTCAATGCCGCCTCGTCAATCAGATTCATCGTCAGCTCGCTCAGCGGACAGTGCAGCGAAAGGAAATCGCTCTCCGCCAGCAGGGTATCAAAATCCACCTGCCGGTACTCCGTGCAGGTACTCTTCCCTGTCACAGAATAGAAGATCACCTTACAGCCAAACGCCTCCGCAATTTTTGCGACACGCCTGCCGATATTGCCCATGCCGACAATACCCCAGACCTTGCCTTCCAGCTCATAAAACGGAATGTCAAAGTTAGAAAACCTGTCCTGTGCGCTGTATGCGCCGGACTTGACATAGTTGTCATAATGTGGCAGCTTCTCGCTCAGCGCCAGTGCCATCGCAAAAGTGTGCTGGGCAACCATCGCCGTACAGTAATCCCGCACGTTTGCCACCCTGATTCCTCTGGCACTGCAATAAGCCAGATCGCAGTTGTCAAAGCCTGTGGCAAATTCACAGATCAGCTTTACCTTCGGCGCATCCTTCAGCGTCTCCCCGTCAAGCGGCGCCTTGTTCGCAATAATGATGTCCGCCTCTTTTATACGCTCCTTTACCTCTTCCCTTGTGACGGTATTTCCGTAGACGGTCACCTCGCCAAAGTCGCTGATGCAATCAACCGATACATCACTGCCCACGCTGTTGCGTTCCAGAATTACAATCTTCATGTCGATCCCAATGCCTCCTTATCTGAAATGAGCCTGCGAGAAAATCTCCCCGCAGGCTCACTGTATTTCGTCTATGGACTTACTGCAGTCTTGCAAGCAGCTCTGCTCTCTGTGCCTCATATCCGGGCTTCCCGAGCAGTGCGAACATATTCTTCTTGTAGCTCTCAACGCCGGGCTGGTTGAAAGGATTTACGCCCAGCAGATAACCGCTGACACCGCAGGCAAACTCGAAGAAGTAGAACAGCTCACCCAGATAGAACTCATTTACCTCGGGAACCGTTACCATCAGGTTCGGCACATTTCCGTCCGTATGTGCAAGAATCGTTCCGTTCATGGCACTCTTGTTGACGAAATCAACGCTCTTGCCAGCCAGATAGTTCAGACCGTCGAGGTCTACCGGCTCCTCGTTGATGATAAGCTCCTCGCGGGAGGTCTCAATGTTGACAACCGTCTCAAACATGATTCTGGAGCCATCCTGAATGAACTGACCCATGGAATGAAGATCGGTCGTCAGATCCACGCTTGCAGGGAACAGACCCTTCTGGTCCTTTCCTTCGCTCTCTCCGAACAGCTGCTTCCACCACTCGGATACATAGTGAACAGCGGGCTCATAGTTTGCCAGAATCTCCACGCTCTTGCCCTTGCGCAGCAGAATGTTTCTCAGTGCGGCATACTGGAGCGCACCGTTATTCTCAAAATCATTTTCCAGCGCAGCCTTGCGTCCTGCGGCAGCGCCCTCCATCAGCTTGTCAAGATCCGCGCCGCTGACCGCGATCGGAAGCAGACCTACCGCTGTCAGAACGGAGAAACGTCCTCCGACATCATCGGGAACAACAAAGGTCTCATAGCCCTCCTCGTCGGAAAGATGCTTCAGGCTTCCCTTCGCCTTGTCGGTGGTGGCATAGATTCTCTTTGCCGCGCCTTCCTTTCCATACTTCTTCTCCAGAATTTCCTTAAATACACGGAATGCAATCGCAGGCTCGGTCGTTGTGCCGGACTTGGAGATCATGTTGATGGAGAAATCTCTGTCTCCGACTACATCCATCAGATGCTTCAGGTATGTAGAGCTGATGGAATTACCGCAGAAATAGATCTCCGGTGTCTTTCTCTGTGCCTTGTCAAGAACGTTATAAAAGCTGTGTCCAAGGAACTCAATCGCCGCTCTTGCGCCAAGATAGGAACCGCCGATACCGATCACCAGCAGCACCTCGGAATCGCTCTGAATCTTCTTAGCCGCCGCCTTGATCCTTGCGAACTCCTCCTTGTCATAATCTACCGGGAGGTCAATCCATCCCAGAAAGTCGTTTCCTGCTCCGGTCTTTGAAACCAGAACCTCTTTGGCGTCCAGCGCCAGCTTCTTCATATAGCCGATCTCTTCCCCGGAAACGAAGGAAGCGGTCTTTGAATAATCAAATGTAACCTGTCTGCTCATAATCTGCTCCTCACTTCTGCATCTTTTTCTCTCATTGGCAGTGCATACATGCATTCACTGTTCTCGTTACTAAATTATCATATTTGTACTGTAAATTCAAGAAAAAATTAACATTCGCGCCGCTCAAAGCATATAAGCATCTGCTGTTTCAGCCCGTCAGGAACTCCTTTAACAGCATCTCCAGCTCCTCCTCGGTCACGGCGGCATCCCGCGCCGGCACATAATCGTCGTCCTTCTGTATAATTTCGGCTCTCTTCCCGCTCTGCGCCGCGTTTGGCATGAACTCCACCTGCTTCCGCCCCGCTCTGGCACGCCTCGTCCTCTCCGGCTCTTTGCCCTCGATTGCACCCGGGCTTTCCTGAAATGCCGCGTCGCCGTAAAGCATCTCCATGTCCCTTCTGGTAACCTTGATGCGCGGAGAGAGGTGATTTTCCAGATAATCTACCAGATTCACCTTGAGAACTCTCTTTTTCCCACGGACATCCGCGATTGTCGATACGGAAAAATACAGGTACAGCCCGAGCAGGCTGACAATATAAAAGGGAAGGATCGCCCCAAGCGTGTGTCCCGCCAGTATGCTTCTGCAAATACCGACCCCGGAAAACACCACGGACAGGAGCATCAGCTGCCCGGAAAGATGATAGAGCATCTCAAACGAAAACGGCCCCAGAGACAGCCGGTTCAGAAATTTATCCACGAACACGGGCACGTTGGAAATGCCGTTATTCAGCTCGTAGCAGTTGGAAAACTTCGTCTTGCACTGCTTGAGGAGCTTATTGTCTGTCGATGCCATATTGTCCGCCTCTTTTATCATATGCGCGTAAAGTATCCCGAGAAATATTTTCAGGAAAATTCCCAGAACCATACAGGAAAACATACATATTGTCATTGCCGCCTGTTCCGTAAACACACGAATCATTTCACACCTCTTCTATCTGTTCTCTTTTAATTCCCTGACGAAAAGAAACCGAACCCGTCATTTCACGGATTCGGCTTTTGTACATGCTTATTATAAATTATGCTTGTCCCGATGAACAGATTTTTCCATCGACAAATTCCCGGCGGCAACGACACATCCTTACATTTTTTCAATAAAAAATAAGTCTTTCAGCCCCCTGATAAGGATTGAAAGAGGCTTCCAAATCTGCTATACTTTATCAAAATACTACTGGTAGACCCAAAAAGGAGAGGATGATTATGAAATACAAGACACAGGGAACCTGTTCCCAGGAAATCGATGTGGAACTGAAGGACGGGGTTATCGATTCCGTTCAGTTTGTGGGGGGCTGCAACGGTAATCTGAAGGGTATCTGCGCGTTGGTAAAGGGCATGAAGCCGGAAGATGCCATCGCAAGATTAAAGGGTATCAAATGCGGTCTGAAATCCACCTCCTGTCCTGACCAGCTGGCAAGAGCACTGGAGACGATGCTATGAAAAAAATTGTATTGACGGGCGGCGGAACCGCGGGACATGTCACGCCGAATCTCGCGCTGCTTCCTTCCCTGAAGACCGCCGGATATGAAATTACTTATATGGGTTCCTACGACGGAATCGAGAAAAAGCTGATCAGCGATTTTGATATACCCTATGTAGGCATCTCCACCGGAAAGTTTCGCCGGTATTTTGACCCGAAAAATTTCACGGATCCCTTCCGTGTCATCAAGGGCTTTTCCGAGGCGAAGAAATTCCTGAAACAATACAAACCGGATGTTGTCTTCTCAAAGGGCGGCTTTGTCAGTGTGCCGGTTGTCCGCGCCGCTGCCGTTCTGGGCATTCCCTGTGTCATTCACGAATCGGACATGACGCCGGGACTTGCCAACAAGCTCTGCATTCCGGTCGCAAAAAAGGTCTGCTGTAATTTCCCTGAAACCTTAAAGCTCCTGCCGGAGAATAAAGCTGTTCTCACCGGTTCCCCGATCCGCGCAGAGCTCTCGCAGGGAAATAAACTCGCAGGTCTTGACATGTGCGGCTTTTCCGCCAACAAGCCCGTTATCATGGTGATCGGCGGAAGCCTTGGCGCCGCTAATGTCAATAAGGCTGTCCGAGAGGCTCTTCCGAAGCTCTTGAAGGACTTTCAGGTCGTGCATCTCTGCGGAAAAGACAAGGTGGATAACCTGCTGTTAAACACCCCCGGCTATAAGCAGTTTGAGTATATCAAGGCGGAGTTAAAGGATCTCTTTGCCATGGCTGACATCGTTATCTCGAGAGCCGGTGCAAATGCGATCTGTGAGCTCCTTGCACTGAAGAAGCCGAATATCCTGATCCCGCTCCCTGCTGCCAGCAGCCGCGGAGACCAGCTTCTCAACGCGAAGTCCTTCGAGGCACAGGGCTTTTCCATCGTCATCGACGAGGATGACCTGACCACCGATCTTCTGGTTGACAGGGTTTTCGAGCTTTACTGCAACCGGCAGAACTATCACGACGCGATGAGCCGCAGCGGCCAGATGGACTCCATCCGCACGATTATGAAGCTGCTCGAGGAAGTTCAGGAAAAATAAATTCTATCATAAAACTCGCCAAAGTCGGTTCTGACTCTGGCGAGTTTCCTTTTATCTGCACTATCTACATTTTCTCTTCGTCGTACACAGCCCTTGCGCCGCCGATGAACTTCGGTCTGGTTCTGGCACAAACCACATGCCCGTCGCCGATCTCCTTTGTGCGGATTCTCACCGGCACCGCCACATCCTTAAGATGCATGCCAATGAGCGTATCTCCAATGTCCATCCCCACATGGGCTTTGATATGCTCCACAGCCACAGGATGCTCAAATGCCTTGTATGCCGCCGTGGCAAAGGAGCCGCCCGCCTTCGGCTGGGGTACGACATTGACAATCTCATAGCCGTAGCGCTCTGCCGCTTCCTTCTCGAGAATGATTGCCCGGTTCAGATGCTCACAGCACTGCGCCGCGAGATAAATTCCCGCCTCCTGCGTCGCCTGATAGATCCCGCCGAAGACCACCTCCGCCAGCTCCGGGCTGGAAAAGGTTCCGATTCCC
>OIZA01001093.1_pt1 | contig 10484 bp, 10 predicted proteins | sample 1588381 | NCBI WGS metagenome assembly OIZA01 (sample SAMN03283277) | human gut metagenome | biome: human-associated habitat; material: feces | host: Homo sapiens | place: Peru | collected 2012 | reverse complement strand
CTAATATGAATGCTCTTAGTGTATTTCCATTATTTGCTGCATATTTAGCAGGTGTACCTGTGAGAATATTGCATAATCATTCTACTGATACTAAGGCGGAGCCTTTACGCACTTTTGTAAAGCATTTATTGCGTCCGTTTGCTAGATTGTTTGCTAACGAATATTGGGCTTGCAGTAAATTAGCAGGTGAGTGGATGTATGGAAAACAAGCTGTGGCGGATGGGAAGGTTACGATTATCAACAATGCCATTGACTTAAAGCAATTTGCCTTTGATGAAGCTAAAAGAAATAAGCTTCATAAAGAGCTGGGCTTGCAAGATTGTTTTGTTATAGGTCATGTTGGACGATTTATGAAGCAAAAAAATCATGATTTTCTTGTCGATATTTTTGCAGAGGTTGCAAAAAAGCAGGATAATGCCAAATTATTACTTATTGGCGATGGACCATTAAGAGAGCAGATTGAAAATAAAGTAAAGACATTAGGCTTAGATGAAAAGGTTATTTTTACTGGCGTGCGCAGTGATGTTGCAGATTTGTATAATACAATGGATGTGTTTGTACTGCCATCATTCTATGAAGGCTTGCCTGTAGTTGGAGTTGAAGTACAAGCGAATGGTTTGCCATTTTTGTGTTCTAGTAATGTGACAAGAGAAATATTAATTAGTGATAGAATTGAGTTGCTAAAATTAGAAGATGGTGTGAAAACTTGGGCAGAGAAAATTTTAGCATTTATCAATAAGAAGAGAATAATGGCTTCTAAAGATATCAGTAAAAGTGGATTTGATATTGAGGTAGAAGCGAAAAAGTTGGGGGAAAGGTATAGGAAGTTATTGCCTAGGTAGTACGAGGAGGGGGCTAGCATGAATTGGAATTGTAGCGATGATAGTAAGAAAAAGTGTACTGCGTTGGCAACAAGAGATTTGGTGTATGTATGCATAATATTTATTTTTATCATTATTTTTTTGATGACAATTACAATGGGATGCTCTAGCTTGAGTAATCAATTATTTTCTTTCGCGGCTACGTTAGTTTCCATAGTTCTATCAATACTTGCGATTATTATGACGATTTATTCAGAGTACAAAAATGAGAGAGCTGCGAATAGTTTATCGTTAGCCATAAATACTATTGAAACAGTTAGCAGGAATTTAAGAGAACAAACTGATGCTCAAATTAAAGAATTAAAAGATTTAAATAAGGAAATAAGAAAAGAATTTGATAAAATAAATGACAAGTTAGATTCTATGGATTGTAAAATAAAAATTTTTGTTGGTAATCTCAAGGACACATCGTCTTGGATTGATAATAGTGGTGATAAAGATGAATAAAAATATAATTGATGGCTTGGATGTAAGTATATCTATACGTGAGTATTTTGAGAATGCAGAAGCTCTACTTAAAAGCCCTGACAGATTTAAAAATAAAATAAAATCTCATGATAATAAGATCGATTATACTATTTTATTGGATTTGGTTCAAACTGTTATTAGAGAGGGAAGGTGCGCTGTATTATTAATAAAATTTACTGATAATACGTATGCGAGATATACTGGATTTAAAATTATTACTGAAATACTGTTGAATCCAGAAAGAAATATAAAAAAATTTAAGAGTGGACTTTATGGATCAAAAAAAATAGTAGATGATTTTCAAAAACTATTGGAAGAAGAAGGGAGTATAAATCAATTACTTGCTTTTGCAAGAAAAGACGAAGAAATGCAGGGAGCAGGATATTATTCGGTAGTTTTTTCTGCTAAATCAGAAGAAGAATTAAGGAAACAACCAAGTAAAGTTTTAGATTATATTATTGATGAATGTAGATTTGAAGTTGTGTAGATAAAGAATAAAAATGCTATTTTTATTAATAATGCAAGAAATGTAAATCATATATAAGGAGCAAAAATGTTTGTAAGTAAAATTTTAAAAGCGAAATATCATTTATATGCGAACGTACAAAAAGCTATATATAAAATGCTTTTTCAAAGAAGATTTATATGTGGGAAAAGAACCACTTTTCGTAATAATTTTAATATATATATTGAGGATGGAAATACAAAGCTGAAGATTGGTGATGATTGCTTCTTTAATCATGGTTGCTCTATAAATGTTTTGTTAAATGTTGATATCGGGGGGGGAATGTATCTTTGGGGAAAATGTAAAAATATATGACCATAATCATAGATTTACAGATAAGACACGGAAAATAAAAGACCAAGGATATACTGTTGCACCAGTTAAAATAGGTTCACATTGTTGGGTTGGTAGCAACGTAGTTATTTTAAAAGGAGTCACAATAGGCGATAATTGCGTTATTGGAGCTGGGTGTGTTATTACTGAGGACATACCAAGCAATTCTATTGTAACTATGGATAGAAAGCTTTTAATTAAGTCAATTAAAAGCTCCTGAGATAATTTAGGGAGTTGATTAAATGGAACCTATTAGAATTTTGCATGAAAATGTTATTATGGATCCCGGAGGAATTGAAACTCAATTGATGAGAATTTATAGAAACATAGATAGATCCAAGATTCAATTTGATTTTCTTTTACACAGAACGCAAAAAGGTGCCTTTGATGATGAGATTAAATCTATGGGTGGCAGAATATACTATGCAAAGCCATTTAATCCGTTTCATCATATTAGTTATATAAATAGCATGAAAAAGTTCTTTTCAGAGCACGATGAATACAAAATTATGATTGCACATGCAGAATTGGCATTGTGTCCTTTAAAGGTAGCAGCAGAAGCTGGAATTCCATGGCGTATTTGTTATAGTCATAATGGAGGAAGTTCTTTTGGTTTAAAAAGAATACTTATGGATTATGAAAAAATATTTATAAAAAAATACTGTACAGAGATGTTTGCTGTTTCGGAATTAGCAGCAAGGTATACTTTTGGAGATAAGACAGTAGATAATGGAAAAGTTAAATTGATTAAAAATGGAATTATGGTTGATGATTTCATTTTTAGCAAAGAAATAAGAAATAAAAAAAGGGTTGAACTTTGTTTAGATAATAAATTTATAGTAGGTCATGTTGGACGCTTTATGCAACAAAAAAATCATATGTTTTTATTAGAGACATTTGCTAAATTACATAATTTAAGAAATGATGCACATTTGATTTTAATTGGTGAAGGTCGTTTAGAAGATAAAATTCTTAGAAAAATAAATGAATTAAATATAGATGAAAATGTTACTATATTAGGTCGTAGAAGTGATGTAAATGAGTTAATGCAAGCTATGGACGTTTTCCTGTTTCCTTCATTATGGGAAGGATTTCCTAATGTAGCTATTGAAGCTCAGGCTTCCGCATTGCCTGTTTACATGTCAGAGAGTATAACTCAAGAAGCTAATTTCTCCCAGTATTCCCATAGAATATCTTTAGAAAAAGGTGCTGCGTATTGGGCAGAGGAAATTTACAAAAACGAGAAAGAGCCTTTAGATAGGATAGATATGTCTGGAACAATGAGGGAACAGGGCTATGATGTTGTTAAGACAGCAAAATGGTATGAAAACTACTATATCGAGAAAATGAAAGAATTGGGATACTAAGAATGAAATCATGTTTATTTGTTGTTCCATCTTTAGCAGATGGTGGAGCTGAAAGGGTAGTGTCAGTATTAAGCAGTGAGCTTGCAAAAAAGATTGATAAGGTAAGTATTTTAATCTACTGGGATACTGATTTTAATTACTGCGTTAATGATAAGGTAAATATTATTAATTTATCAGGAGGAGATAAAAAAGCATATGCTAAAATGCCTATTGCGAATCGTCTGAAAAAAATGCGATTAGTAATCAAAGAGGAAAAGCCAGATGTAATTATTCCTTTTTTACCGCATGTTTGTTTACATGTTGGAATTGCAACATTGGGGTTAGATTGTACGGTTATTCAAACTGTGAGAAATAATCCGAAATCATCTCCAGATTCAAAAATACGAAGGTTTATAAGGGATTTGCAAATTAGATTTTCGAAATGTACGCTTGTACAAAATGAAGAGCAATTAGAGTATTTTCCTGAATCTTGGAGAACGAAGATACATATTTTACCTAACCCCATAAATGAAAAGTTTCTTAATGCAGAATATAAAGGTTCTAAAAAGTTTAGCGCCGTTGCAGTAGGGCGATTAGTAGAACAGAAGAATTTTTACTTATTAATAAATGCATTTTCTTCTTTTGCTAAAGAACACACAAATGCCAGTTTGTCAATCTATGGTGATGGAGCATTAAAAGATGAATTGAATAAATTAATCAAAAAAAATAGAATGGAAAAACAAATTTTTTTGATGGGGAGAACAGATAATTTGCCGTATATATTAGAACATTCGTCGGTTTTTATTATGTCCTCTAATTTTGAAGGTATGCCTAATTCTCTTATGGAAGCAATGGCTGTTGGAATTCCAGTTATTTCGACAGATTGTCCCACAGGACCTAAAGAGTTGATTGGGGATAATGAGAGGGGGTTGTTGGTGAATATGGATAATAAAGAATTACTTATTCAAGCTATTCAATCAATTCTTCTACGTAATAGTGAAGCGTTAAAAAGGTCATATAAGGCTAAAGGTTTTATAACAAGAAATTTTTCTCCTTGGGAAATATCTGAACAACTTATTATTGTTTGCAATAATATAAAATAATATTTTTGATTAAGTTTAGATTGGAGCAGTGAATTACTTGAAATCAATATGGTTTACGCTGGGTTTATTATACTTTATATCTGGGTGCGTCTACACTTATAAAGAAATAAAATTTATAAAATGGCAAAAGGATTTACTTTTAATTTCTTATGCTAGATTGATGTATTGTTTTACCTTTGGTTTTATTCCTGCATCATTGTGCTTTATGTATTCGACTTTAGATATAGAGGTTAAATTAAAGACGCTAGTTGTTGTTGATTATAGTTATGATGGACTTGTTGCATTGTTTTTCTTTTGGATATTTTCAGCAATTGGGTATATAATGCTAAATATTGGCTACAAAAATATATACGTATTAAAATATGGGAATACAAAACTATTAAGCAAAAACAATCATAAAATCACTGAGATGCAAAGTTTCACAATAGCAGCTATTTGCTTAATCATAGGAGGAATTTCCTTATATTTATGGACATTAAATGAAGGCAATGTATTTAATTTTATTATAAAGGCTAATTGGTATAGAGGTGATTCAACAAATGCTATGAATAATCCATATGCAATGTTACGAGTACCGTCTAGGATACTTGAATTAGCAACATTTCTGTTTTTCTTTTATCTTATCAATAATAATACTAAACATAAATTACTATACTTTATAGGATATTTTTGGGGAGTTGCGTTATCTATTTTATATTTATTATGTATAGATGGACGTTTAGAAATTGCACTGTTTTTAGGTATGCAAGTGATAGGGCTAGTGTTATATAGACACAAAAAAGTTAACATTACTAAGAGAAAAATATATGAGGTTTCTACTATTGCTTTCTTTGCGCTTTTCTTAATATCTCAATTAGATAATATAACATACTATATAAGATATGGAGCTGAAAATAGGATTGACACTAATCCGAGTGAGAGTTTTTATATTATATTAATGAATGAATTTGCATACATATATGAAACAGGGCAAATGGCTATTCAAACAAATATTTTTGACTCTGGAAAATGGATGTTGATAGACGATATTGTACGTGGATTTTTTTCCTGTTTTCCATCAAAATTTACGCCAGATGGGTTTGAGCGTGTTTGGAGATGGAATACATATCTATGTACAGGTTCACGTTTGTCTGCAACCATTCCCTGTGATATTATTTCGGAGTCTATTTATGATTTAAGTGTGTTTGGACCATTTGTCATACCATTTCTTTTTGGTACTATGGTTAGGCAAGTTGAAGTTTATTTTTCAGATGTTAAATCTAGACCATTTTATCGTGCATGCTATATCTTTTTAGCTTTAGCTTTTTTTAGAATAATAAATTATTGTGAGCTATATGATTTCATGCGAGGAATGTTTTCCTTTTGCGTCATGTGGATAGTTTATTTGTTTGTTGTACGGTTAAGTTTAAAAAACAGAATGAAAGGATAATAAAATGAATAGAGTAAAAAAAGTATTAAAGTATATTCTCGATTCTGATTATCGCTTTATGGTCAATGCATCTAAAGGATTATATAATAATTGGCCTGATGAAAAATATCTCAAAAAAATGTGTGATGTAAGATTGGGTTATAAATTAAACCTACAAAACCCAAGAACATTTAACGAAAAACTTCAATGGCTCAAATTACACAATCAGAAAACTGAATATACAACTATGGTAGATAAGTATGACGTAAAAAAGTACGTTGCTGATATAATTGGGGAGGAGTATATCATTCCTACCCTTGGTGTTTGGAATAGTTTTGAAGAAATTGATTTTGATAAGCTGCCTAATCAATTTGTACTTAAATGTACTCATGATAGCGGGGGATTAGTTATATGTAAAGATAAAAAAGAGCTAGATTTAATTAAAGCAGAGAAGAAAATAACGAAGAGCTTGCATAATAACTATTATTTCTACGGTCGCGAGTGGCCCTATAAAAATGTAAAACCAAGAATTATTGCTGAGCCATATATGGAGGATAATAAAGTACATGAGCTTATAGACTATAAATTAATGTGCTTTAATGGTGAAGTGAAATGTAGTTTTACATGTAGTGAGCGTTTTTCACAAGAAGGCTTGAAGGTTACTTTTTTTGATAATGATTGGAAAGTAATGCCATTTGAGCGTCACTATCCTTCTAGTAAAAACCCTCCAAAAAAACCTTTAAACTTCAATAAGATGCTAGAATTTGCAACAAAATTGTCAAGAGATATTCCATTTGTAAGAGTAGACTTCTATGAAATCAATGGCCTTTTATATTTTGGAGAATTAACATTTTTCCCAGGAAATGGTTTCGAGGAATTTACTCCTTTAGAATGGGATTATAAAATGGGTAGTTGGTTAAAATTACCTAAATAATTTAAGGTATGTTACATAGAATGCAAAATAGAATTTTATTTTATAACTCGATATCACCATTAGTATTTCAGATAATAACTATCATTTGTGGATTTATTTTACCTAAATTGATATTAACTAGCTTTGGTTCTGAAGTTAATGGATTAGTTAATTCGATAAGTCAATTTTTAGGAGTTATAGCTTTTTTAGAGTTAGGTATAGGCGCAGTAGTTAAGTCTTCCTTATACAAGCCGTTAGCCAATGAAGATTATACCAGTATTAGCGAGATAATTTGCTCAGCTGATAAGTTTTTTAGAAAGCTAGGCTATCTATTATTAGTATATGTAATTGTTATGGTGATAGTATATCCCGCTATAGTAAACCAAAGATTCAGCTTTTGGTTTACTGCTAGTTTAATATTAGCAATTTCAGTAAGATCATTTGCTCAGTATTTTTTTGGTATTGTTAATCGTTTACTACTTGTAGCTGATCAAAAAGCTTACATACAATACAATGCACAAAGCTTAGCCGTGTTATTAAATACATTGGCTTGTTTTCTGTTAATAAAGATGCACTGTTCCGTACAATCAGTGTATGGTATGACATCATTGATTTTTTTCATCCAACCTTTGCTTATACATCTTTATGTAAGGAAAAAATACAAAATCAATAGAAGAATATCGTATATTGGTGAACCTATTAAGCAAAAATGGAATGGAATAGCACAGCACATTTCTGCACTTGTTTTAGATAGTAGTGACATCATTATTATTACTATATTTTCTACATTAGGCGATGTGTCAATTTATTCTATTTATATGTTAGTTATAAAAGGAATAAAACAGCTTTGTTTATCAATGATAAATGGTATACAGGCTTTGATTGGCAGAATATGGGCTCAGAAAGACTTGGATACTTTGAAGCAGGTTTTTTGTTGGGCAGAATGGACGATTCATACTTTTACTGTACTAATTTTTTCTCTAACAGCGGTATTAATAATTCCATTTATAGAGATTTTTACTTTTAGTATTAGCGATGTTGATTATATTCAACCAAAATTTGCAGTACTGTTGGTTATTGCTAATTCTCTGTATTGTTTATCTTTACCGTATTTAATGATGATATTAGCTGCTGGTCATTATAAACAAACGCAGAATAAATTTATTTTTTCGGCAGCTGTAAATGTATTAGTTTCCATATTTTGCTTAAGAGAATTTGGGTTGGTAGGTATTGCAATGGGAACATTTGTTGCAATGGCCTATCAAGTCATTTGGATGTGGAAATACACGTATAATAATCTTATAAATTTATCATTGAAACATTGTATTAAACAAGTGATGGTAGATATTATAGGGTTTTCAATGATATACTTCGTGTGCAATTTTTTCTGTTCTGAAACTGCTAATTATTTTGAATGGGCTCTTATAGCTATAAAAACAACGATAATTGGAATCGCAATATCGGCAGCAATTAACTATATATTTTACAAGCAATTTATCTTGGTAGTATTTAGAAAAATATATAAATATTAGTGGTGATAACTGGAGGCTCTAATGAAAGATAATGAGTATATTTCTATAATTAAAGCGGAAACAGTCGAGTATCCTAAAGCAGAAGACTGCTTTATACCAGATAAGGATTATCCGGAAAATCCTTTTATTCATAGGGGGACAAATCCTAAAAATAGGGTTTATAGTGCAGTTAGAGAGGCTTTGCATACACTTAAGATGGATGAAGCACATTATGGGACAAAAGAATGGAATCCATTTAAAGACGTAATTAATCCTGGGGAAACTGTATTAGTAAAGCCTAATTTAGTTATGCATAGGAATAAATCTGAAGCTGGTACTGATTGCTTATATACACAGTCTGCTGTTGTAGCTCCTGTGATAGATTATATCTATATTGCTTTAAAAGGTTCTGGCAAAATAATCATTGGGGATGCGCCCATGCAAGAATGTGATTTTAAAGTATTATTGGAACAAAGTGGTTATGCTAGTTTAGTATCTTTTTATAAAAACCAAGGATTGGATATTGAGATTGTAGATTTTCGAGAATTAAAATCAGAGTCAAAAAATGGGTTGTACATTCAGAAAATAAACACTGAGGCTAAGGGTAGAATTATTGATTTAAAAGATAGTAGTGAATTTCATGTTTGTGATTCCGAAATGATTAAAAAAATGCGTATAACTAATTACGATCCGCGTGTATTGAATACACACCATACGGATGACGTTCATGAATATTATGTTTCTGATGATGTGTTGTCTGCAGATGTAATTATTAATATGCCAAAGCCAAAGACTCATAGAAAAGCCGGAGCGACCATTTCGTTGAAAAACATGATTGGTATAAATCTACGAAAAGAGTTCTTACCACATCATACTATGGGCGCAAAAGGTGATGGTGGAGATGAATATAATACTAGAAGTACTGTCCATAAATTTCGCTCATATATTGATGATGAGATAAATGAGCTTAGCGCAAATAAACATTATACGATAGCTAGATTATTAAAAACCCCTAGACGGGTTTGTTCATTAATATTAAAGCTTATGGGACATAACTACTCAGAAGGTAGTTGGTATGGTAATCACACCATTAGTAAGACAATATCTGATATTAATAAAATAGTTTATTATGCTGATAAGCAAGGTATCATGCGAGATACCTTGCAACGAAAAGTTTTTATTGTTGCAGATATGATAGTATCTGGAGAAAAAGAAGGTCCTCTTTTACCATCAAGCAAACCTGTTGGTATAATTGCAGCTGGTTATAATCCTGTATTATTTGATGAAACAATAGCTACTTTAATGGGATTTGATTATAACAAAATTCCAGCAATTGTAACAGCAAGAGGCATATCTGGGAAATATAAGTTAACTAATGATAAAAAAGCTTGCATATTATCAAATGATGAGAACTTATCTAATATATGTATAGATGATTTCCCTCAATATGAGAGATTAGATTTCATTCCTACAAGTGGATGGAAGGGACATATAGAGTTGAAGTAGTGTGAAGATAGTATAATATATCCATAATAATGGATAGTTGAAATAGTGTAGTATTACTCAGATACACTTACTGATTTACCTCAACTGGAGCACGTAGTGGAGAAAGTTTGGTTTATGCCAAGAAATGGATATGTTAGCACGCAAAAAGCCGCACGCGGAGCGTGCGGCAGGGTAGTACTAGTTCATTTATACAGCCTGCATTTCAGCCTGAATCTTTTTGATAGTATCTAAAGGAAGATCTGTGTCTTCGGCAATTTCGATAAGAGAGCTTTTGCCACGCTTAACAGTAGCAAATTTTTCTTGAGCTTCACCTTTAGCTAAACCTTCAGCCATTGCCTCAGCTCTGGCTTCATCAAAACCAAGTGATACAATCTTTTTCATGGTGATTTCATCTCCTTTGAGTTTATTCTGTTTAAGATTATTTGTAGTCTGGTTTAATAATTGTTCATATTCGTCGTTACCGCTCATAACGCGCATAAGCTGTAGGAGCTCATGTACATGCTTGAGCTG
>OIZA01001092.1_pt1 | contig 10487 bp, 11 predicted proteins | sample 1588381 | NCBI WGS metagenome assembly OIZA01 (sample SAMN03283277) | human gut metagenome | biome: human-associated habitat; material: feces | host: Homo sapiens | place: Peru | collected 2012 | reverse complement strand
CATTGAGCAGTCGGTGTGCCTCTTCACAGAGGAAACCAACTATATGGATTCTCCCTCGCCGTTCGGAATCAAGATGGCAGACCGCATCAGTGGCAAGCCGCTGCACATTGACATCTCTGACCTGCCGATGAGAAAAGGCGTGACAACCAACCGCAACAAGTTCGTGCTCGGACCCTCGGGAAGCGGGAAGTCCTTCTTCATGAACCACCTCGTCAGACAGTATTACGAGCAAGGCACGCATGTGGTCTTGGTCGATACGGGAAACTCCTACCAGGGACTCTGCGAGATGATCAACAGAAAGACAGGCGGAAAGGACGGCATATACTATACATACACGGACGAGAGTCCCATCTCGTTCAATCCGTTCTTCACCGAGGATAAGGTCTTTGACATCGAGAAGCGTGAGAGCATCAAGACTTTGCTCCTGACACTTTGGAAGAAGGACAACGAGCCTGCCACACGAGCGGAAGAGGTTGCCTTGTCAAATGCCGTGTCGCTCTACATCGGTAAACTGAAAGAGGAAAGCGACATCGTTCCATGCTTCAATACCTTCTATGAGTTTGTGGGAACGGAATACCGCAAGGTACTGGAAGAAAAGAAAGTCCGTGAGAAAGATTTTGATATAGACGGATTTCTCAACGTGCTGGAACCTTACTACAAAGGTGGCGAATATGACTATCTGCTGAACTCAGACAAGGAGCTTGACCTGCTGCACAAGCGGTTCATCGTTTTCGAGATTGATTCCATCAAGGGTGCGCCCGTCAAGGCTGCATAAATAACTATTCCATTAGCAAGGAATTAGGCAAGTGTACATTGAAAAGACCTATCATCCGCCTACTTATCCATTCAACGAAAGACGATGGGGAGTGTAGCATGTAGGAAATCCATAAGTCAATCAGCTATCAGATTGCGACTGAATGGTGGGATGAAAAGATAGACAAAGGATAAAATCTATACTGATTGAATGATAGTCCAAGCGGTATCTGCGCGTACCTGCAACGTAAGATAGCTAAACTCGTTGTATCGTGACACTCATTTTCCTGTCTTTGAGGAGAATAGAGCATGTACTTGTCACGACGCATCTGCAATAAGCAGAAAAGGACGAAAGTCATATCCTCCTGTCTATCAGGCAAGAGTTATTATGCAAGCAAACGGGGATTGCCTAAATCGGAAAGCCACTTGTAAGGCTATGAGGTGCAGACCTCTGAATATCTGACAAGGCAACGGAGCCTCCGTAGTAGTCCGAGCAGGATAATGACCTGCACATGGCAAAGGGAGGCAGTTAATTCTTTTAATACAATTAATGAAAAATGTGTGAGACATTATGAGAAATTCAGAAAGAGTATTAAACAGTCTGGCTATACACAGCCGACAACCGAACTATAAATTTGAGCGGCTTTACCGCCTGCTCTTCAATGAACAGATGTACTATGCTGCCTATCAGCGCATTTATGCAAAGGAGGGTAACATGACCAAGGGGGCAGACAACGCCACCATTGACCACATGAGTATATCACGCATTGAAAAACTGATAATTTCGTTGAAAGACGAGTCATATCAGCCCATACCGTCAAGGAGAGTTTATATTCCCAAGAAGAATGGGAAGAAACGACCTCTTGGCATACCCACATTCAACGACAAACTTCTGCAAGAAGTTGTCAGAATGATTTTGGAAGCGATATATGAAGGTAGCTTTGACAACAATTCCCATGGTTTTAGACCCAAGCGAAGTTGTCATACAGCCTTGCAACAAATTCAAAAGTCATTCAATGGGACACGTTGGTTCATAGAAGGGGACATCAAAGGCTTCTTTGACAATATCAATCATAACACATTGATAGACATTTTAAGGAAGCGAATTGACGATGAGCGTTTTCTTCGATTGATACGCAAGTTCCTCAATGCGGGATTTATTGAAAATTGGGTATTCAACAAAACATATAGTGGCACACCACAAGGTGGAATAATCAGCCCGATATTGGCAAACATCTACCTTGACCAACTTGACACTTATATGCGTGAATACATCCAAAAATTCAACAAGGGCAAGGAAAGAGCAGACAATCCCGAAAGGGTGAAATTTGAGTACGGCAAAAGTCGTGCAGTGTTGAAACTCAAAGCGGTAACAGACAGGGAAGAGCGCAAATCCATAGTCAAAGAAATAAAACACTTTGATAAGGAAAGAGCAAAAATTCCTTGTGGTGTGGATATGGATGCAAATTTCAGACGCCTAAAATATGTACGGTATGCAGATGATTTTCTGTGTGCTGTCATTGGAACAAAGAAAGAGGCGGAAGCCATCAAGCAGGACATCAAAAAGTTCCTTGCCGAGAAGCTTTCGCTTGAACTTTCAGATGAGAAGACACTCATTACACATGGAAGAAAGTCTGCAAAGTTCCTCGGCTATGAAATCTATATCCGCAAATCTGTATTGACCAAGAGAAACAAGGCTGGCAGATTGACAAGACCCTTTAATAATAAGGTGTACTTGAAGATGCCGACGCAAGTGATTAGAAAGAAACTCCTTGACTATGGTGCATTGGAGATAAAGATGCACAATGGAAAGGAGTTTTACAAGCCTAAGCACCGACCATATCTCATCAACAGTGATGACTTGGAAATCTTGGAAAGATACAATGCTGAAATAAGAGGTATCTATAACTTCTATTCAATAGCAAACAATTGTCATTCGCTTCATACATTCAAGTATATCATGGAGTATAGCATGTACAAAACCTATGCGTCCAAGTATAGAAGTTCTGTAGTGCAAATCTGCAAGAAATACAAGAAAGACGGAGTGTTCACAGTAAGCTATAAGAACAGAAAAGGACAAACCTTAAAGAGGCAGTTTTACCACGATGGGTTCAAGCGTAAGAAACAAGAATATGGAGATTGCTATGACAGATTACCTGTTCAATACTTTTACCACGGAACAAGTCTTATCGACAGATTAAAGGCAAACCGTTGTGAATTGTGTGGAAAGGAAAACGTAAAACTTGATATGCATCATGTGAGAAAACTCAAAGACCTTCAAGGAAAGGAAGATTGGGAACGCCACATGATTGCACGCAAGCGTAAGACGATAGCTTTATGTCGTAGCTGCCATAAGAAAGTCCATTACGGTAGTATAGACTGATAGAATTAATGGAGAGCCGGATACGCCGAAATGTGTAAGTCCGGTTCGGGGGCGAGCATTTGGAAACCTACCATAGTAATATGGCAAGGCGCTGGGTGCTTAGCCTACACCATCCAATCCTGTTCCCGGTCACGACCATCATCATCATGGAGTTGTTCATCAACAAGATGCGCCGCCTGAAAGGCATCCGCAAGATGATAGTGATAGAAGAAGCATGGAAAGCGATAGCTTCGGCAAACATGGCTTCCTATATCAAGTATCTCTATAAGACGGTCAGAAAGTTCTTCGGTGAGGCGGTTGTGGTGACGCAGGAAGTCGAGGACATCATATCCTCCGCTATCGTGAAGGACAGTATCATCAACAACTCAGACTGCAAGATACTCCTTGACCAGAGGAAGTTCATGAACAAGTTCGAGCAGATACAGTCATTGCTCGGATTGACGGAAAAGGAGAAGTCGCAGATTCTCTCCATCAACCAGTCCAACGACCCCTCACGTCTCTACAAGGAAGTATGGATAGGACTCGGAGGAACGCAGTCGGCAGTATATGCCACAGAGGTGTCCACGCAGGAATATCTCGCCTATACGACTGAGGAAAGTGAGAAACTGGAGGTAAGGGCATTGGCGGAGAAACTCGGTGACGACATGGAAGTTGCCATCCGACAGCTTGCAGAGGACAAACAAGAGAACAAGTAAATTCATTATCCACTTAATCCAAAAGTAAAAATGAGAACAAAAGTAATCATGACAATCTGCCTGTTCCTGCTGATGGTAGGAAAGGCAAGCGCACAGTGGTCTGTCATAGATCCTACCAACATTGCGCAGAGTATCATCAACTCGTCCAACAACATCGTCCACACGTCTTCGACGGCTCAGAACATGATCAACAACTTCAAGGAGACCGTGAAAATTTACGAGCAGGGCAAGAAGTACTACGATGCGCTGAAGTCGGTGAACAACCTCGTCAAGGACGCACGCAAGGTGCAGCAGACCATCCTCATGGTGGGTGACATCACGGACATCTACATCAACAACTACCAGAAGATGATGCACGATGATAATTTTTCCGTGGAGGAACTCTCCGCCATCGGCTTCGGCTACACCAAACTGCTGGAGGAAAGCAACGATGTGCTGACAGAACTGAAGAACGTGGTGAACATCACGACCCTTTCCATGACGGACAAGGAGCGAATGGACGTGGTGGAACGCTGCTACTCGAAGATGAAGCGTTACCGCAATCTCGTGAGCTATTATACCAACAAGAACATTTCCGTGAGTTATCTGCGTGCCAAGAAGAAAAACGACCTCGACCGCATCATGGGACTCTACGGCAAGTCAAACGAGAAATACTGGTAGCCTATGGATTTCGAGAATCTTCACCAGATACTGCGTTCCCTGTATGACGAGATGATGCCGCTGTGTTCCGACATGACGGACATCGCCAAGGGACTTGCAGGACTTGGGGCGCTGTTCTATGTCGCCCTGAGGGTTTGGCAGTCACTGTCAAGGGCAGAGCCGATAGACGTATTTCCGCTGCTCCGTCCGTTTGCCATCGGACTTGCCATCATGTTCTTCCCGACCATCGTGCTCGGTACGCTCAACAGCGTGATGAGTCCCATCGTGCAAGGTACACATTCCATGCTGGAGACACAGACCTTCGACATGAATGAATACCGGGCGCAGAAAGACAAACTGGAGTATGAGGCGATGAAACGCAATCCGGAAACTGCATACCTTGTAAGCAACGAGGAGTTTGACAAGCAGCTTGACGAACTCGGCTGGTCACCCGGCGACGTGGTGACAATGGCGGGAATGTATGTGGAGCGTGGCATGTACAGCATGAAGAAGAGCATCCGTGATTTCTTCCGTGAACTGCTGGAGCTGCTGTTCCAAGCCGCTGCACTGGTCATAGACGTGCTGAGGACATTCTTCCTCATCGTCCTGTCCATCCTCGGACCGCTTTGTTTCGCCATATCGGTATGGGACGGATTCCAGTCCACGCTGACGCAATGGTTCTGCAGGTACATACAGATTTATCTCTGGCTACCCGTTTCGGACTTGTTCAGTACCATCCTTGCCAAGATACAGGTGCTGATGCTGCAAAACGACATCGAGGCATTGCAGAACGACCCGAATTTTTCCATTGAGGCAAGCAACGGTGTTTACATCGTTTTCCTCATCATCGGAATCATCGGTTACTTCACCATACCGACCGTGGCGGGATGGATCATACAGGCAGGTGGCGGCATCGGCAACTACAACCGGAACGTGAACACGGCAGGCTCACTGGGCGGAAGCATCGCAGGAGCAACGGCAGGAAATGTGGCAGGACGTGCCGGAAGGCTCATCAAGAGCGGATTTAAGAAAATATAGTCATTCATGAACAATACAACGAAAAGAAAAATGGAATTCAAGTCATTGAAGAATATCGAGACCTCGTTCAGACAGATACGCCTGTTCTGCATCGTCCTCGTCATCGGTTGCGCTGTTGTCGCAATATGTTCGGTAGTGTTCGCATTCAGATTTGCGGAGAAGCAACGCGAGAAGATATACGTCCTTGACGGAGGCAAGTCGCTGATGCTCGCCCTCTCGCAAGACCTCTCACAGAACAGACCTGCCGAGGCAAGGGAACACGTGAGACGCTTTCATGAGCTGTTCTTCACGCTCTCTCCCGAAAAGAGTGCCATCGAGCACAACGTAAAACGAGCCTTACTGCTGGCGGACAAGAGTGCATACAACTATTACCAGGACTTTGCGGAGAAAGGTTTTTATAACCGACTTATTGCGGGAAACATCAACCAGTCGCTGCAAGTGGACAGCGTGGTCTGTAACTTTGATAACTACCCTTATCAAGCCAAGACCTACGCACGGCAGGTGATACTCCGAGAGAGCAATGTGACGGAGAGAAGTCTTGTCACCGTATGCAGGTTGGTGAACGCCACACGCTCCGATGATAACCCGAATGGTTTTACCATTGAAGGTTTCACCATTGTGGAGAACAGGGACATCAGTACAGTAGAACGATAAAAATAGCAAGAATGGAAAATCCGATTAAGACAATCCAAGAAAAGGTGAATGGTATGAAGGGAAGACTGCGTGACAGGCTGGATTCCCTTCCGCCAAGGGTGAGACTGAAAGTCGTGCTCGTCATGTTCGGCTTGTTTGCCCTCTGTAGCCTTTACATGATAGGTTCAGCCATCATCAACTTCGGAAACGGCAAGACCTCAAATATAGAGGTTGAGCATATTGAGAGTGTAAAGTTGCCCACTGACAATGGGCAGCAAGTGAACAACCTGAATGAATTGATACATGGAGAAGGAGAAGAATGACAAGGTGGAGCCGGATAAGGCTCCAAAGGAAAAGAAGCCTTTGACAGAGGAACAGCGTATCAAGCGCAACAAGATGATTGCCATACCGTGCATGTGTCTCGTCTGCGTATTGGTGTTATGGCTCATCTTCAAGCCGTAGGCATCAGAGGGTGAGAAAGGCAGCAAGGGATTCAACATGGAAATGCCCGATGCGGAGAAGACTGATGTGGAGGCGGACAAGCGCAAGGCATACTCCAAGGAGGATCTTGCCAACAAGCAAAAGGAAAAAAGCAGAGCAATGAACTCTCTTGGTGAGCACATGCCAGGCATTGATTCGACTGCTACACGGCAAGAAAAGGACTTTGATCTGATGCAGTCTGGGCAGCAGCCAACAAAAGCGGAAAGACAGGAGGCGGATGCCATCCGCTCGTCTGCCGAGGCATACCAAACCTTGAACACGACCTTGGGCGGTTTCTATGAACAGCCACAGCAAGGGGGAAGCAGCGAAGATGCTGAGTTGAGGAAACGTCTTGACGAGCTGGAGGCAAGCATGATGCAGCAGGAAAACAAGCGTTCCAATATGGACGAGCAAGTCGCCCTTATGGAGAAGTCCTATCAACTTGCGGCAAAGTACATGCCTGGTGGAAATGCCAATGCGGCAAGTCCTTCATCTGCAGAAACTGCAACAGAGGAAAACAAGGAAGCTGTCACCAAGGGCAAGAAAGCCAAGGTTTCCCCTGTAAGGCAAGTGCAAAGGCGTGTGGTCTCGTCCTTGAATCGCCCCATGAGTAACGGGGAGTTTGTCGCCTCTTACTCGGAAAAGGCTTCGGCAAGGTTCAATACCGCCATCGGAAGAGGTGGTATTTCCGACAAAAACACGATTTCTGCCTGCATCCACGGCAACCAGACCATAACGGACGGACAGGCAGTAAGGTTGAGATTGCTGGAAGCCATGCGTGTCGGCAATAGGGAGATACCACGAAATTCTGTCATTGTCGGAGTGGCACGATTGCAAGGCGAAAGGCTTTCCATAGCCTTGAAGTCCATTGAGCACAACGGCATGATTATCCCGATTGAGCTTGCCGTCTATGACAATGACGGTCAGGAGGGCATCTTCATCCCGAAGTCGATGGAGGTTGACGCAGCCAAGGAAGTCGGTGCCAACATGGGAAGCTCGCTGAACAGCAGCATCAACATTTCCTCCAATGCCGGGGCACAACTTGCCTCCGACTTGGGAAAAGGTGTCATACAAGGCGTGTCGCAGTATATCTCCAAGAAGATGCGTACCGTCAAGATACACCTGAAGGCTGGCTACAGGGTCATGCTCTACCAAGAGGAAGATTAGCCGAAAGGCAACAACATTTATACCACTTAATCCAAAAGTTTAATTAAAAGCAAACTAAAATGAAGAAGACAACAATCATGTTCGCCCTTATGCTGGGCGTAGCCTGCACTGCATCAGCGCAGAAGACAGGCAAGAAGAAAACGCAGAAGTCTGTAAAGACTGAGCAAGTAAGCACTGTTTCTTCCGACCAGGAAGAGAAACTGACCTTGACCAAGGAGGTGTATCCGCAGAAGGAAGAGAACAGCAACCTCTATCATGGCTTGACCAAGAAGCTGACCTTCGACCGCATGATTCCACCTCATGGTTTGGAAGTGACTTATGACAAGACGGTTCATATTCTCTTTCCTGCCTCTGTCAAGTACGTTGACTTGGGATCAGAGGATTTGATAGCCGGCAAGGCGGACGGTGCGGAGAATGTTATCCGTGTAAAAGCAGCCGTGAAGAACTTCAAGAAAGAGACCAATATGAGCGTCATCACGGAGGATGGCTCATTCTACACCTTCAATGTGAAGTATGCCAAGGAACCGCTCATGCTCAATATCGAGATGGCTGACTTTATCCATGACGGTGAGGCGGTGAACCGTCCGAACAATGCGCAGGAGATTTATCTCAAGGAGTTGGGCAAGGAAAGTCCCATGCTGGTACACCTCATCATGAAGTCAATCCATAAGGAGAACAAGCGCAAGGTGAAGCACATCGGCAGCAAGCGTTTCGGAATCCAGTACCTTTTGAAGGGCATTTATGTACACAGCGACTTGCTGTATTTCCACACAGAAATCAAGAACCAGAGCAACGTGCCGTTTGACGTGGACTATATCACGTTCAAGGTTGTTGACAAGAAGGTGGCAAAAAGAACCGCCATTCAGGAGCAGGTGCTTCTTCCTGTCCGTGCCTACAACTATGTGGTGCGTGTGGCTGGCAAGAAAACGGAGCAGACGGTGTTCTGCTTGCCGAAGTTCACCATTCCAGACGACAAGGAACTTGTCGTGGAGATGAACGAGAAGGAAGGCGGTCGCCATCAGTCGTTTGTCGTGGAGAACAGCGACTTGGTGCGAGCTTTGACAATCAACGAACTTAGCGTGAAGTAACGGATGAAAAGAAGAAACATTGCAATCATGGCGATGCTTGCCCTCACCGCAGGGCAGGCATTCGCCCAACGATGCCTTCCTCAGATGAAAGGCATCGAGGTGAAGGTCGGCATGGCTGACGGAGTATATAACGGCAAGAAGTCCTGCAAGGCTGGCTATTATGCAGGTCTCGGACTTTCGAGCTATACCAAGGGTGGTGACAAGTGGACGTATGGGGCGGAATATCTGCAAGTACATCAGCCTTACCGTGAAACTTCCGTTCCAATAGCACAAATGACGGGCGAGTTCGGTTATTCCTACAACTTCCTTTCCGACAACAGCAAGACGGTGCTGTTCTATATCGGAGGTACGGCACTGGCTGGCTATGAGTCCGTAAACTGGGGCAAAAGAACCATGTCAGACGGAGCGACCTTGCAGAACAAGGGAGCGTTTATCTATGGCGGTGCCGTGGCATTGGAAACGGAAATATACCTGTCGGATGCAATAGCTTTGACCGCTTCCGTTAAGGAAAGGCTTGTTTGGGGCAACAGCACTGGACATTTCCGCACGCAGTTTGGCATCGGCATGAAGTTCATCATCAACTAAAACAGTGAGCCTATGGACATCAATGAAATCAAACAAGTGCCTATCGTGGACTTTCTCTATATTCTCGGCATTGAGCCTGTCAAGCACAAGGCTTCGGGACTTTGGTATCATGCGCCATACCGCAACGACCGCAATCCTTCGCTTCGGGTATCAACGGACAAGAATGTCTGGTATGATTATGGCATCGCCAGAGGTGGTGACATCTTCAACCTCGCAGGGGAGTTCATCAACAGCAATGAGTTTGTGGCACAAGCCAAGTTCATATCAGAAACGCTTGGTGGCAGCTTCCCGACATCGTTTCCGCATTATCAAAGGATAGCGGAAAAGGCTGTGAAGGCGAAAGGCAATCCCTTTAGTGATATTGTGGAAAAGCCTTTGAGCCATCCTGCTCTCAGACAGTACTTGCGTGAGCGTGGCATATCGGCTGACGTGGCGAGCCGTTTCTGCAGTCAGGTGGAATACCGATACAATGGCAAACAGTTCTTTGCTGTCGGTTTCAAGAACAACAGCGATGGCTACGAGATACGCAACCGCTTCTTCAAAGGTTGCGTGTCGCCAAAGGACATCACTCTCATTGGCAGGAACAGCAACGTCTGCCATCTGTACGAGGGTTTTATGGATTTCCTCTCTGCCGTAATTCTCGGCATAGGTCGTGGTGAGGATCATATTATCCTCAACTCGGTGGCGAATATGCAAAAGGTGCATCATCTTTTAGATGGCTATGCACAAGTGTATTGTCACTTGGACAATGACGAAGCTGGCGAGAATGCCTGTGCCGAACTGCAAAAGCGATATGGCGATAAGGTCATTGACCATTCGCATCTATACACTGGCTACAAGGACTTGAACGAGTACCTGATGAGCCATAAGACAAGAAAGTAACAATCATTCAAAAAGCAACAAGACAATGAAGAAGAACAATAAAATCAAAAAATCAGTGAGCATGTTGGCATTCCTTTTCGTGTGTGCCGTGTCGGTAATCCTTTCATCGTGCAGCGATGAGCTGGACATTCAGCAGTCGTATCC
>OIZA01001091.1_pt1 | contig 10510 bp, 6 predicted proteins | sample 1588381 | NCBI WGS metagenome assembly OIZA01 (sample SAMN03283277) | human gut metagenome | biome: human-associated habitat; material: feces | host: Homo sapiens | place: Peru | collected 2012 | reverse complement strand
CGCCCCGCTGCCGGAGGCCGCCGTCACCGCCCTGCGCCAGCTGCTGATGGACCAATACGACCTGCGCCAGCTGCGCCTGAGCTTCCGCACCCCCCAGCGCGCAGATGACAGGTCCGACGTCCTCATGGGCCGGGAGATCAAGGGCAAGCCCGTCTCCATCGACGGTCTGAACCCCAAAATGGGCGCCGTGGTGATCGAGGGCAAGGTCTTTGCCGCCGAGTGCTACGAGACCCGCAAGCCCGGCGTCTGGCGGCTGACCTTCGACATGACGGACTACCGGAATTCCGTCACCGTCACCAAGTACATGGAGGGCAAGGAGGCCCAGTCCATGCAGAACGCCGTGTCCCCGGGCATGTGGCTCCGGGTCCAGGGCAATGTGGAGCTGAGCCGCGACGGCAAGGACATTCAGCTGCGCCCCTTCCACATCATGAAGATCCCCCACAAGCCCCGGGAGGACACCGCCCCGGAGAAGCGGGTGGAGCTGCACCTGCACACCCGCATGTCCACCATGGACGGGCTGACGGAGCTTTCCGCCGCCTTCAAGACCGCCGCCCGCTGGGGGCACAAGGCCCTGGCGGTAACGGATCACGGGGTGGTGCAGGCCTTTCCGGAGGCGGCCAAGGCAGCCAAAAAGAACGGGGTCAAGGCTATTTACGGGGTGGAGGGCTACCTGCTGCCGGATACGGTGTCGGTGCCTGCCGCCGGGGAGTTTGTGGCCTTTGATATAGAGACCACGGGCCTGAAGGCGGAGCAGTGCGATATACTGGAGATCGGCGCCGTCCGTCTGGTGGACGGACAGGTCACGGAGCGGTTCCAGACCTTCATCAACGATGGGGTGGTGGTGCCCAAAAAGATCACGGAGCTTACGGGTATCACGGGGGATATGCTTATGGGGGCCCCTTCCTGCCGGGAAGCCCTGGGCGCTTTTAAGAAATTCTGCGGGAACGCCTGCCTCATCGCCCACAATGCCAAGTTTGATACGGGCTTTATCACCCACCACGGGGAGCGGTTCAACATAGAGTTTGACAATCCCTTTGCCGATACGCTGATGCTTTCCCGCTATCTGCTGCGGGACGAACTGCCCAACCACAAGCTGGATACCATCTGCGAATATTTCCATGTGGATATGGGCAGCCACCACCGGGCCGACGATGACGCCAACTCCTGCGCCATGATCTTTCTGGAATTTTTGCGGATGCTGGGGGAAATGGGGGTGCATACCGTGCCTGTGGTGCAGAGCGCCCATCAGGAGAGGCAGAAGCTGAAAAAGAAGGAGAAGCACAAAACCTACCACATCATCCTGCTGGCCAGAACCCAGGCGGGGATGAAGAACCTGTATAAGATCATCTCCTATTCCCATCTGGATCATCTGCGCGGAAAGCCCCAGATACCCCGGAGCATGCTTACGGTGTTCCGCGGAGGGCTGCTGGTGGGCTCCGCCTGCGAAGCGGGGGAGCTGTATAGGGCGGTGCTCAACGGGGAGCCGGAGGAAAAGCTGCTGGCGCTGGCGGATTTTTATGACTATATGGAAATCCAGCCCAACGGGAACAACGCCTTTCTGGTGCGGGAGGGCGCCCTGCCGGACGAAGAGGCGCTGCAGGGCATCAACCGGCATATTCTGGCTTTGGGAGATAAGCTGGGCAAGCTTACCGTGGCCACGGGAGACGTGCACTTTCTGGAGCCCCAGGACGCCGTATACCGGAAGATACTCATGTACAAGCTGGGCTTTGACGATGCGGAGTTTCAGCCGCCGCTGTACTTCAAGTCCACAGACGAAATGCTGCGTGACTTTGCCTATCTGGGAGAGCGGGCCAAGGAGGTGGTCATTACCAATCCCAACCGCATCGCCGATATGTGCGAGGAACTGAAGCCCTTCCCCGACGGCACCCATGCCCCCCAGATCCCCAATGCAGAAGAAGAGCTTACCAACATGGCCATGGAGCGGGCCCACAGCATCTATGGGGATCCTCTGCCGGAGGTGGTGGAAAAGCGGCTGGAAAAGGAGCTTAAATCCATCATCGGCAACCACTTTGCCTCTTTGTATCTTATGGCGCAGCGGCTGGTGCACAAAAGCAATTCCGACGGATATCTGGTAGGTTCCCGGGGCAGTGTAGGCAGCAGCTTTGTGGCCACCATGGCGGGGATCACCGAGGTGAACCCCCTGCCCCCCCACTATGTGTGCCCCAAGTGCAGACACAGCGAGTTTGACGTGGATACCAGCCTGTATGCCTGCGGGGTGGACCTGCCGGACAAGCTCTGCCCGGTCTGCGGCACACCCTACAGCAAGGGCGGGTATGAGATCCCCTTTGAAGTCTTTCTGGGCTTTAAGGGCGATAAGACCCCCGATATCGACCTGAACTTTTCCGGGGAGTATCAGCACCGGGCCCACAAGTATGTGGAGGAGATGTTCGGCGAGCACCACGCCTATCGGGCGGGCACCATTTCCGGTGTAGCGGAAAAGAAGGCCTATGAGTGCGTTATGCACTACATGGACGGCACAGGGGGTCATTTCCGCCGGGCGGAGATAGACCGGCTGTGCAAGGGCTGCCTGAACGTAAAGGTCACTACGGGGCAGCATCCGGCGGGCATCGTTATCGTCCCCAAGGATGAGGACATCTATATGTTCACCCCCATCAACTACCCGGCGGATAAGGTGGAGCAGGGGGTCATCACCACCCACTTCGACTTCCATGCCATGGATGACCGGCTGGTCAAGCTGGATATTCTGGGGCACGATGATCCTACGGCTTTGCGTATGCTGCAGGATCTGACTGGCATCGACCCGGTGAGCATCCCCCTGGACGACCCGGAGACCCGGAAGATCTATTCCTCTCCGGAGCCCCTGCATGTGGATCTTTCCGGGCTGGAATGCACCGTAGGCACCCTGGGGGTGCCGGAGTTCGGCACCAGCTTTGTGCAGAAGGTACTGGAGCAGACCCGGCCCACCACCATGGAGGAGCTGGTGCGTATTTCCGGCCTGACCCACGGCACGGACGTATGGCTGAACAATGCGGAAAGCCTGGTGGTCTCCGGGGTGGCCAAGCTCAACGAAGTTCTCTGCACCCGGGACGATATCATGAACTACCTGATCGCCCACGGTATGGACGCCTCCCTTTCCTTCAAGATCATGGAGCGGGTCAGAAAGGGCAAGGGCCTTACGGACGAGATGGAGCAGGCCATGAAGGACGGGCAGATCCCCGCCTGGTTCGTGGATTCCTGCAAAAAGATCAAGTACATGTTCCCTCGGGGCCATGCCGTGGCCTATACCATGATGGGCTTCCGCATTGCGTGGTTCAAGGTGCACCGGCCCCTGGAGTTTTACACGGTATACTACACCGTCCGAGCCGATGCCTTTGACGTGACCCGTTCGTTGGGCGGGGCAGAGGCGGTGCTCCGGCAGATACATGCGCTGGAAAAGGGGCTGAACTCCGGAGACGCAGAATCCAGCAAGAAGGACAAGGACCTGATCACCATACTGGAAGTGGTCTATGAGATGAACATGCGGGGCATAGAGCTGCTGCCCGTGGATATCTACAAGTCCCAGGGCACCCGCTTCACCATAGAAGACGGAGCCATCCGGCCGCCGTTCAACGCCATCCCCGGGGTAGGGGACAATGCCGCCCTGGCCATGGCCCAGAACCGGGGGACGGAGCCCTTCCACTCCGTAGAGGACTTTGCCGTCCGCACGGGGGCCAACTCCGGTGTGGTGGCGGCGCTGGATGCCTGCGGGTGCTTTAAGGACCTGCCCAAACGGGATCAGATGTCGCTTTTTGACTTTTGAGTCAAAGCGTCTTATATCCGATCTTCCGGGAGAAAATAGGGGCAAATTCCCCTTCTTTCTCCCGGGGGAATCCCTTGACAATGGGGGTGCCAATCCGTATAATGAGAGTAAGCAATCATGTACGCTCGGTACTTGTGTAGATATATTAAGTGAGTAGCTTTGAATATTTTTAATATATAGGGGCATTAGACCTGTTTTTGTCTGATAATATTTTAATATTCTTCTATCCATGACCGGGCGGTTTTGCTCGGTTTATTTTTTTGAGATTGGAGATTAGAATATGGTGGATTGGTGGATCGTGGTGCTCATAGCCCTGGCCGTGGGCGGTATTGGCCTGGCGGCAGGGTATCTGTACCGAAAGAACATTGCCGAAGCAAAAATAGCCAAGGCGGAGGATGCGGTCAAGAAGCTCTATGAGGACGCCCAGCGCAAAGCAGAGGAGATCCGCAAAGAGAAGGTGCTGGAAGCCAAGGAAGAGGTCTATAAGCTGCGCAACGAGGCGGAGAAAGAGAACCGGGACCGGCGGACGGAGCTCCAGCGCAACGAGCGCCGGCTGTTCCAGCGGGAAGAAACCCTGGATAAAAAGATCGAAGCCGTAGAAGCCCGGGAGCAGGCCCTGAATAAACGTTCCGCACAGGTAGACAAGAAGGCGGAAGAGATCGATACCCTCCATGCCCGGGAGCTGGAGGAGCTGGAGCGTATCTCCGGTCTGACCGCCGAAGAAGCCAAGGCCATGCTGCTGGACAATGTGGAGCAGGAGGCGCGCCACGATGCGGCCCTGCTGCTGCGGGATATTGAGCAGAAAACCAAGGAAGAAGCCGATAAAAAAGCCCGCAATATCGTCACTATGGCCATTCAGCGCTGCGCCGCAGATTCCGTGGCGGAAGCCACCGTCAGCGTGGTGCCCCTGCCCAACGATGAAATGAAGGGCCGGATCATCGGCCGTGAGGGCCGGAACATCCGTGCTCTGGAGACTGCCACCGGGGTGGATCTGATCATTGACGATACACCAGAAGCCGTGATCCTCTCCTCCTTCGATCCCGTCCGCCGGGAGGTGGCCCGCATCGCTTTGGAAAAGCTGATCATGGACGGCCGCATCCACCCTGCCCGTATTGAAGAAATGGTCGAAAAGGCCAGAAAAGAAGTGGATAACCAGATCCGTGAGGCCGGGGAAGCTGCCGTGCTGGAAGTGGGCGTGCACGGGCTCCATCATGAACTGGTGCGCTATCTGGGCCGGATGAAGTTCCGTACCAGCTATGGCCAGAACGTGCTGAACCACAGCATCGAAGTAGCTCATCTGGCGGGCATCATGGCCGCCGAAGTGGGCGCCAACGTGGCCATTGCCAAGCGGGCCGGCCTGCTCCACGATCTGGGTAAGTCCATTGACCATGAGGTGGAAGGCACCCATGCGCAGATCGGTGCGGATCTGGCCAAGAAGTACCGGGAGAACAACCAGATCATCCATGCCATTCAGGCTCACCACAACGATGTGGAGCCCCAGACGCTGGAAGCCATTCTGGTGCAGGCGGCAGACGCTATTTCCGCTGCCCGCCCCGGCGCCCGCCGCGAGACGCTGGAAAACTACATCAAGCGTCTGGAAAAGCTGGAAGAGATCGCCAACTCCTTTGACGGCGTGGATACTTCCTATGCCATTCAGGCAGGCCGGGAGGTGCGCATCATCGTCAAGCCCGAAAAGGTCAGCGATTCCGACACCGTTATGCTGGCCCGGGAGATCGCCAAGCGCATCGAAAACGAGATGGAGTACCCCGGTCAGATCAAGGTCAACGTTATCCGGGAGACCCGGACCGTGGACGTGGCCAAATAAAACAGAGCAACGAACGGAACGCCCGGCGGGAGCCGGGCGTTCTTTCTTATGCGAGCGGCGGAAACGGAAATGCCGGACGGACTGTCTCATGGTTGGAGCGGGCATCAGAGATCCCGTAGAGCTATTGCATATCCGTGCGGCTTGCAGGGGCAGTACTTTTAACAGGCACAGCAGAACAAAAAATGCGGAGGTGTTTTCATGGAATACTATGTTCCCGCCTGTTCGGTGAAAAGCGTGGATGTAAAAGCAGGGCAGCGCATTACTGTCACGGATGCGGCGGGCGGACAGGTGGCAGACTTCTTTGCGGTGTCTGCCGCAAACAGAGAGGAATTTCTTTCCCCTGCAGTTACGCTTGACTGCCACGAATCTTTGAAACTGAATGTGGGCGATGCACTGTATACAAATCTGTATCGTCCAATGTTCCGGATCCTCTCGGATGATGTAGGGCGCACGATCTTCTTTTTCCCTCCTGCCGTCCGGAGATGTATGATTTCTTCTATGGGAATGGAAAAGGGCATCCGAACTGTTTAGACAATATCAACGGTGCTCTCCATGGACACTGGCCGATCATTCAACCCGTAAATTTGTTCATGCACACAACCGTGGACGAAAACGGAAAGATCACCATTCACCCGCCGGTTTCAAAAGCGGGCGATAAGATCGTTTTGGAAGCCCTGATGGATGCGAGCATCGGTATTGCCGCCTGCAGTGTATCCGAAAGCGATACCAACGGCGGAAAATGCACGCCGATCCTGGTTAGCGTGAATAAGCAAATCGGAATTTGAGGCCCGTACCTGCTTCTGAGCGGATGAGAAGGAAAACAGAGCTTCTCTTCTGGCCAAAAACGTTTTGGAACTGACCAGAGAACAAAAGCTTCCCCATCTACCAGAAACGCTTTAAAAATAGAGTTCTCTCCCATACCGTCTGAAAAACACACCGCCCCTTTTCCGGGCGGTTCGTGACTTTTGGCACCCGCCGTGGTATACTGTTGGGCAGCAAAGTGCGGGAGGCGCCCATGAACCTGCTGAAGATCGCTTTTTTACAGATCGCTCCCGGGGATACTCCGGAAGAAACCCTGCAGAAGGGGCTTGCCTGCTGCCGCAGGGCCGGGGCGCTGGGGGCGGATATAGCCCTGTTTCCGGAGATGTGGAGCAGCGGGTACCGGTTGGACGGGACGCCTCTGGGGCTGGACAGTCCCTTTGTCCGTGCCTTTGGAGCACTGGCACGGGAGCTTTCCATGGCGGTGGCCGTGACTTTGCTGGAAGAGCATCCCCAAGGCCCCCGGAACACGTTGGTGCTTTTTGACCGTCACGGGGTGCGGAAGCTGGTTTATGCCAAGGTGCATACCTGTGATTTTGAGGAGGAACGGATCCTGACCCCCGGAGAAGACTTTTACACGACGGATCTGGATACCGCCCGGGGGCCGGTTCGGGTGGGCGCCATGATCTGCTATGACAGGGAGTTTCCGGAAAGCGCCCGGATCCTCATGCTGCAGGGAGCAGAGCTTATCCTGACGCCCAATGCCTGCCCCATGGAGATCAACCGGCTGGCCCAGCTGCGGGGCCGGGCCTATGAGAACATGACGGCCATAGCCACCTGCAACTACCCGGATACCGTGCCGGACTGCAACGGCGGCTCCAGCCTTTTTGACGGAGTGGCCTATGCCCCCGGAGAGGAAACTTCCCGGGATACCTGCCTGCTGCTGGCCGGGAGCGGGGAGGGGATATACACGGCGGAGCTGGATCTGGATCGGCTCCGTGCCTACCGCAGGACGGAAGTTCACGGCAACGCTTACCGGCATCCCGGAAAATACGGGCTGCTGACCCGGGAAGGAGTGGAGCCTCCCTTTATCCGGGAGGACAGCCGCCCTTAGAAAGAGAGAAACATGTATTATATTGCTGATGCACACTGTGATTTTTTATACGGCGCCATGGAGTATGGCTACCGGCTCAAAACCCGCACCCGGAACCAGAGCATCCATCTGGACGGCCTGCAGAAGGGCCATGTGGCCCTGCAGCTGTTTGCCTGCTGGTATGACAGCAAGCTGAAGACCTCTCCCTCCCAGCAGTGCTTCACCATGATAGACTGCTTTTACCGGATGCTGGAGGAGAATCCGGAGCTGGTGCCTTTCAGCCCCACGTTTGACCCTGCCAGCGGCAAAACCGCCGCCCTGCTGACCATTGAGGGAGGCGAGGCCTGCGAGGGGAGCCTGAGCATGCTGCGCATCTTCAAGCGGCTGGGCGTGGGGGCCATGACCTTTACCTGGAACGAGAATAACGAGTTGGGCGGGGCCGCCATGGCCCGGCGGCAGAAGGGGCTGACGGCTCTGGGCAAGGAGATGCTCCGGGAGATGAACCGCATTGGCGTGGCCATGGATGTGAGCCACCTGTCGGATGCGGGCATACTGGACGCCCTGAGTTATTCCGATGCCCCGGTGTTCGCTTCCCATTCCAATGCCCGCAGTGTGTGCGGGTCGGCCCGGTGCCTGCCGGATGAGATGATCCGGGAGATCGCCCTGCAGGGCGGGGTCATAGGGGTGAATTTCTATTCCCCCCAGCTGGTGGAAAAGGGCCGGGCCCATATGGAGGATATCGTCCGTCACATTATGCACATCGTCAGTGTGGGAGGCATAGACTGCTGCTGCTTCGGCTCCGATTTTGACGGCATGGGCACCTATCCCCCGGGACTGGAGGACAGCTCAGGCTTCCCGCGGCTGTGCGAGCTGCTGCGGCAGGCAGGATTTTCACGGGAGGAGACGGAAAAAATCGCCTATTGGAACCTGCACCGGTATCTGAGCCGGTTCGTGTGATATATTTTTTGCCGGATCGGGCGGAAAAGGGCTTGCTTTTTTTCGCCCGGTTTGGTACAATAGCAAAGCAGTCTGAAAAGCGCATACAGGGGCATGATGTAATGGTAACATAGCGGTCTCCAAAACCGTTCTTGAGGGTTCGAGTCCTTCTGCCCCTGCCAAAAAACAAACACCCGACACGATGTGTCGGGTGTTTGTTTTTTCACAGAGGTACACGATGATGAACCCCTCCTTTTTCCGCTCTGCGGAAAAAGGATAGTTTGCGCCGCGCAAAATAAACGCTTCCGGCAAATGCTGTGCGCAAACGGGGTTCAGAATCTTCCTGCCCTTGCCAAGAAAAAAGCCATTCGCGTAAGCGGATGGCTTTTTTCAACTAAATCCGTCCTTGCGGACGGGATAAATCCACCTTCGGTGGATGAAATCGCTTCGCGATGAAATCCCGCTTCGCGGGGAGAGATAGGACGGATTTAATTTCATCTGAAGCCGCAGGCTGAAGATTTCATCCGAACGGAGTGAGGATTTCATCGTGTGCAGCACGATTTCATTGACTATTTTGAGATTTTACGATATAACAATCGAAAGAGGTGATAACTATGGCAGAAAACAAGCTTGCAGATATGTCAACTGAATTTGCGGTCAAAATATTAAATCTAACCGACGGCATCAAAGGACAGACATTATTCTTTAGCCAACCAACTCGAAAGAAGCGGCACAAGTATCGGCGCAAACATCAGAGAGGCTAAATATGCCCACAGCAAAGCGGATTTTTTGCCAAATTACAGATATCTCTCAAAGAGTGTTATGAAACAGAGTATTGGATTGAGATCGCGCAAAAAGCGAATATAATTTCAGAAGAGATTGCGAAAAATGTTCTGCATGATTGCGGTTCTATCCGCAGAATGCTGATTGCCTCCATCAACACAGCGAAAGGAGAAAAATAATGTTTCTTTACTGTTTGTTTATTCCCGGTTCTATGGAAAATGACGGTGCCCACAATGCAACCGACGATTGTGCATTATGCAAAGCCTGGTCTAAAAAAGGAGCAATCAAGAAATTCCAAAAGTTGTACTGCAATTTTGATGAGTCAAACGTTTCTCGCGTTAAATATAATAAATATGGAATTGCCATATTAACTGATTATTAAACCATATTACATAGCTTCGTTTGCCGGCATAGTTGGAAAAATCTCTTTTCGAAAAGATTTTCGCAACTCATCCTCGCCAAGGGATAAGTCTATCCTCTCGGCAAAAGCCACGGACTGTTTTTGTACGATAGCCTTATATGGATCTATTTTGTAGTGGTATCACAGCGAACAGCCGTCTCAAAAGAGACGGTTGTTTTTTACGGATACGCAGACACAGGAAGAGAGGCTCGAGAGAAATCCTTCTCTGCCGGTTTCGCTTTTTTAACATGACTGCCCGGAACTGCAGTCACATATTTGGGCATAACGAAAAAGCGCATATGGTGCAATACGCTCCTTTGCGCCGCGGCAGGATACGCATGCTTTGCAGGCCTGCATCGGAAAGTGCGTCTCTCCGGGGCGGGCAAACGTTCGATCCCTTCCCAGTGCACAAAAGAGAGGATCCTGCAGCCCTGTCCGGACAGGGCTGCGGCCGGGGAAAAGGAAAATGAACGATACAAAGCGGACAGAGATTTTCAGGGAATTCTATTATGGCATTGAGTGCGCCGGGGACCCGCATCTTTCCAAAATACATATTCCCTGGACCACAAGGACGACGGACGGATATATGTATAGCGACAGCACATGGACGTACTTTGGTTCCGGCGGCTTCCGTGAACCGGATTGGCTGCGGATCGATCTGACCCGGGAAGACCGAAGCATTACGGATACTGCTCATATACAATAGCTGCGCATCCTGCACGGGCAATCCCTGGCTGTAATGCCATAGCCCGTTCCGTTACAGAAAATTCATAATATCCACATTGACCTTAAACTTGAGTTTAATGCTATTATAATTTTAAAAAGTATGTCGAGGAGGGGGAACAGAGCGGATGGGACTATTCAAAGCAAAACAAAAAGGAAGCGATGGGGCGGGGAGCAAAGACAGCCATCTGGACATGACCGGCGGCTCCA
>OIZA01001089.1_pt1 | contig 10515 bp, 7 predicted proteins | sample 1588381 | NCBI WGS metagenome assembly OIZA01 (sample SAMN03283277) | human gut metagenome | biome: human-associated habitat; material: feces | host: Homo sapiens | place: Peru | collected 2012 | reverse complement strand
CCAGAACCAAACATCCCCAATATAGCTATGAAGGAATCGAAATTCACGATATAGCAGATTGGTTGCTACAAGAATAAACAAGGCGAAATATCTCCGTCATACGGAACCGGTGGTCATTCCCATGCCTGCTCCGGCGCAACGCACAGCGGACAATTAATGCATTGGCATGTGCAGATTCTGTATTGATACCGGTGCAGGCTGCATATCTCCCGGTCAAAGGATTACAGCAGCTGATCAAAACAATAGGAAGAGTAAAAGAAGCAGCTCAATCCTAAACTTAAAATAGAAGGAATTCTTTTGACTATGGTAGATAACAGAACCAACTATGCCAGGGATATTTCATTGATGGTATGGACTCCGAAAATATACTGCTTGTCGAGGCTGTATACCAGATGACGGATCTGCTGAACCGGCAGCAGTTTGTGCTGGATGAGCTCATTACCTGGTTTCAGGAAAATTATGATGAAGAACAGATGGAAGAGAGGATCCATGAACAGAATGTAACAATGGCGCAAAGCAACTGGAACCCCAATATGCAGACGCAGAATTCGTACCGGAATCAGGGAAGTCAGAGCCGGGAAGCTCCGGTACAAAATGTAAGCTGGAATCGGGGCACACCGTATTTATTCCGTGAATAGAGAATAGTGACAATAAATTATACGGAATTTGGAAGAGCAACAAATATCATATCCCGTTGCAAAACTGCCAATCACAGTTGGAAAATGGCAGGAGCAGTGGATCTTGTGTTAAATGATCAGAGTATAAGCCGCCTTCATGCAAGAATATCAAGGGATGGAAACCGGTTCTTTATTACGGATCTCAACTCGACGAACGGAACCTTCCGGAACGGGATGCGGTTAGAACCAAATGCGTCGGAAATCATCGAACCCGGAGATGAAATCGGTATCGGAAAGCTGAAATTTATTTACAGGTAGAAGCGAACGCATAAGGAAATGCTGAATAAAGCAGCTACCGAAACACTATTTCCGGATATTTCGATTAATCTTCTCAAACTCCCTTCCTCCCAGGGTATTGTGGGTGAGAAGTCTTTTGTTGCTTCCCGCTGATGCATTTTTCCGGTATTGTCCAGGGGTACAGCCGTTATGCTGACGGAACTGTCTGCAGAAATGCTCTACATTATTATAACCACATTGCTCGGAAATGTCGCGGATGGAGTATTCGCTGTACTCTAATAAATCCTGTGCACGGCGCAGACGTCCTTCGATGACATTGTCCATGCAGGTGGAGCCAAATTGGCGGTGATAGAGAGTCTGAAGATGACTGGGACTTAAGTGAAGCTTCGCAGCCATCATGTTTATATTCCATGGAAGCTGAGGATTATTGTAGATCATCTTATGCAATGCAACCAGCTCATGATCGTGAATACCCGGGGACTCATTCTGGGTTCCTTCTCTTAATTTGGAGAACAGAACCCGCAGCAGGTGAGTAATGTTTGCTTCGCTTTCAGAGGAGAAAAAGGCGGACTCCCAGGTTAGTAATTTAAAAAGCTGATGACAGTATTCCGGATCTGTTACGGGAAATGGGGTGTTTGTTAACGGAAACCGCTTCACGAAGGAGTGATCGGAACGAAAACGAATCCAGTCATTCCGGTATTCTTCACCGGCAGCACGGTAATAAATCCTGCTTCCTGGTGTATACAGAATAGCAGAATTGGCGGCTGTCCGCATTAGTCTTCCGTCTATGAGCAGCTCCGAGGGAGAGTCGAAAAGAAGCAGAAGATAGCCTGTAAAGCCATTCGGAACATCATATATAAAATCTGAGGGGTGAACGGCACTGTAGCCGACAAATTCAATTTCAGTCATCTGGAATCTCCGCTCTGATACATCAGAGGATATATCAATTTTCTTATAGTATAAATCATTGGAAACTTTAGATCAATACGTTAGTATCAGATTAACATGGCAATCGTCATCAGAGAGCTGCGGATCGTGCAGCGGTCAGACATCTGATGCGTGACTGCATAGGAACATGATTTAGAAGAAGGAGATACATGCATGGTAAATTTGGGTGGAGCAACAGAGAATGACAGAAAAAAGATCGTGATTACAAAGGATTCAAAGGCCTTTTTTCACAATAATGTAGATTATTGTGTGGGAACCGGAAGAATGGGGCTTGCATTGACAGAAGAATATCAGGAGGAGCTGCGCTTGGTTCAAAAGGAAATCGGATTTAAGCATATCCGGGGACATGGATTATTCTGTGATGATATGGCGATCTTTCAGACCTATGAGGAGGATGGTAAGGTAAGGGTCGAGTACAACTATACTTATCTGGATAGAGTAATGGATGCCTATAAGAAGGTGGGGCTGAGACCCTTTCTTGAACTGGGTTTTATGCCTAAAAAGTTGGCAAGTGGAAGCCAGACTATCTTTTACTGGCAGGGAAATACCACTCCTCCAAAAGATTATGATATGTGGTGTAATATGGTGCATTCATTGCTGCGGCATCTGATGGGACGCTATGGAGAAGAGGAAGTTATTCAATGGCCCATTGAAGTATGGAACGAGCCCAATCTTTGCGGCTTCTGGGAAAATGCGGATATGCAGGAATATTTTAAGCTGTTCCATAGAACCTTTGATGCCATAAAGGAAGTGAATCCGGGATTCCGTGTAGGAGGCCCTGCTGTTTGTGGAGGAACGGATGAGAAATGGATTCAGGCATTTATGGAATATTGCCATGAGAATCACATACCTGTGGATTTCGTAACCAGACATCATTACACCATTGATCCGCCGGAATGTATTGGACATTATGCATATTCTGAACTGATGAAGGCAGAGGACGGCTTTGCCAATTTAAAAACAACCAGAGATATTATTGACAGTTTCCCGGAATATAAGGGTCTGCAGATTCATATCACGGAGTTCAACAGCTCCTATACTCCTCAGGGCGTCATTCATGATACAAACCTGAATGCGGCCTTTATAGCACAGCAGCTTTCCAGATTGGGAGATGTGAATGAATCCTATTCCTACTGGACATTTGGTGATGTGTTTGAAGAGCTGGGAGTTCCTTTTACACCATTCCACGGCGGCTTTGGACTGGTTGCCAATGGCTGTATTACCAAGCCGACCTTCTGGACATTTGCTTTTTACAAAAAGCTTGAGGAAAGTGAAGCCAATTGTGTATATAAGGATGACAATATTGTCGTTTTGAAACGTGCAAACGGTGATTATCTAGGTGTAGCCTGGAATATTGTCCGTAAAAGTACAGAACAGGGTAAAGAAAAAATGCTGTTGGAGTTTACATTTCCGGCTGAACAGGAGGAGTACTGCTTCCTGACTAAAACGGTAGATGAGGAAACATGTAATCCCTTGAAGGTATGGCATGATATGGGAGAACCTGCCAATCTGAGTGAGGAACAGACGAAGCTGATTCGGGAATCATCCAGACCTTTTGTAAAAACAGAGCGTAAAAAGCAGGAGGACGGAAATATCTGCGTAGAGCTTCCTGTAAACGAAAACGGTGTGGTTTATTTCGAACTGAATGCCGGAAAGGTGAATCCGGATCGAGGATATGACTATGATCGTGTGGTCAGCTTGAAGGCTTAAACTAGCACCCAGTAATTTGCTTTATGAAACAATGTACATGGATTAGGCTTGCAAAGGAGGATATCAAAGTGAAAAAACAAGCGAGTTATCATAATCTATGTTATTGCATGTGCTGTAGTAACTTATAAGTCATTGAGAGATGAGCAAAACGAATTGATTTAAAAGTTGGATTTGGCAGTTAGCTTTTGTAAATCGGAAAGAATGGGAATTTATGACATAGCAAAGCTGACGTAAGTCCAGAACCTACGCAAATGGGGAGATATGAATAGCCTTTATCAGCAAGGAAGGTACATTCGGTTATCGGCAGAAAGGTATGTGTGTCAGCCAAAATATCAAGCGCAACAGTGGAATCATGGACATTGGCGGTAGTGGTCAGTTCATAAATGGGAAGACCTGAAATACAGTCAACAAGGACGTGGTTTTTGTAACCCCAGTAAAATTCATACTTTTTCTCGTTTGTTTGGTTAGAAGCAGTATGTACGTCAAGTTTGCAATCAGTATCTGCTTTGGGCTGGTTATCAGGCTTAAATTTCATAACGATAAACGAACAAATCATGGCATGATTGGAAAAGCCTTTTCGTCCGGTTTTAGGGAATTCAGGGACAAAGGATAAATCGAGATTCAGAAAAAGTGAATCGTAAAACTTTGCAACTGGTTGTTACTATAAATTTGGAGTGATAAAAGAGGTTGCCATGCCTCGCAAACATGCATAAATACTGAGTATGTGGAGTTTTGCTCATGGCTAATAATAAAATTAGCGGAGGTAGGAATTATGCTGAGAACAGTACGGACAGAAAATGGATGGGTGAAAGGTATTGAAGCCGCAGACCCTAGGATAACTGCATTTAAGGGAATCCCTTTTGCGGCTCCTCCGGTAGGAGAGAACAGATGGAGAGCACCCCAGCCCTGTGAAGACTGGGATGGAGTTCGTGAATGCTATCGTTTTGCTCCGATTTCCATGCAGAGCGTCCCGGGAATCGGTGATAACGTGTATATCCGTGAGTGGCATGTGGATCCGGAAATTGCCATGGATGAGGACTGTCTGTATTTGAACGTATGGACAGGTGCTAAAGAAGTAACAGAAAAACAGCCGGTTTTGGTATGGTTTTTCGGAGGAGGACTCCAGTGTGGATATCCTGCCGAAATGGAATTTGACGGAGAGAGAATTGCACGTCGCGGTGTGGTTGTTGTAACGGTAAACTACCGGGTTAATGTTTTTGGATTTTTGGCACATCCTCAGCTGACAGAGGAGCAGCCTGACGCACCGACTAATTTTGGAAGTCTGGATCAGCAGGCAGCACTTCGATGGGTACAGAGAAATATTGCTTTCTTTGGTGGAGATCCGGGTAATGTGACCATTGCAGGACAGTCAGCCGGAGGCGGAAGTGTTATGAGCCAGATGGCATGTATGGATAATGAAGGCTTATTTCATCGTGCAGTAGTGATGAGTGCAATGATTCGCTCTCCTTATCAGGTTGGAGGAATCGGAGTGCCGGAGGAATTGTGGCATGCTGAGGAAAATGGACAGCATTTTCTTTCTTTCCTGGGCTGCTCAACTATTGAGCAGGCTCGTAAGCTGGATGCGGCTACGATTCGTGACAAGTATGAGGAATATACCAAAATATTTCCGGCTATGTTTACCGTATTGGATCACAAATTCTGTGTAGGTGACCCAATGGTTCTCTTCATGGAAGGCAAGCATGTAAATGTTCCCGTTATGTCTGGAAATACTTCAGATGAATTTCCCAGTTATATAGAAGCTTCCTCAAAAGAAGATTTGAAAAAGAAAGCAGAAGAGATTTTCGGAAAGAATGCTGAGACCTTTTTGCGCTTTCCCGAGGCAATGCGGGAGGATTCTGATGGAAAGTATGCGAAGGTAAACGGAATTGAATGTACGATCAAGTGTCTTTTTTCAGATAAAAAAAGTGCAGGTGAAAAAAAGCCCTACTATTATTACAGGTTTGATCCAGATATTCCAGGATGGGATAATGCCGGAACCTTCCATTCTGTAGATTTATGGTTTTTCTTTGAAACACTGGCGAAATGCTGGAGACCCTTTGTGGGGCAGCATTACGATCTTTCCAGAATGATGTGCAATTACTGGGTGAATTTCATAAAAACAGGTGATCCAAACGGCAATGATGCGGACGGAAAGCCAATGCCCTACTGGTATCCATATGAAAAAGAAAAGCCCTGTGAGATGATCTTCATGTCAGATAGACCGGTAGTGAACTGCGGATGGGTGACACCCTTTAAGGAATTTTTACAAGAACAGATCAAGAAAACCCTTTCGATAGGAAAGATTTTCCATAAAGAATGGCTGGAGCCGATATGGGAAGGTGGGTATTGCTTCCGGGAAACCTTTGCAGCAGTTGCTGATGAGAATGGATGCAGGGCTTCTTTCCTGTGGACTCCAAAAGAAGTTTTGTCCGTAGAAAGCTATGACGGGGAAACAGTATATGAAGAGGGGATCGATTACCTTGTAGAGGGAGATGAGCTGGTAATTCCTGAAGGGAGTCACATACCGGTAACCGGATGGGATACCTTCCTCTATCCGGACTTTGATACGGCAAAGAAGGCAGGAGAAGCAAGCGAATTTGCAAAAGATTTCGGTCCGCTAGTGACTACCAACGGAAAATTCTTAAACCTATGTGCCATAGGCAATCCGAAGCTTGTTACAGAGAAACAGATCGCAGTTACCTATAAGGCAACGAAGAAGGAGTTACTTTCCGCTCCGGAAAGTCAACTGGACAAACTGCCGAAGCTCTCTGCAAAGCTGGAAGTAGGAGAACCCGTTAAGATCGTTTTGTATGGGGACAGCGTGTGCTGTGGCTGTGACTGCAGCGGTATGTATGGACAGAAGCCGGGACAGCCTACCTGGGCAGAGCTGCTGTTCCATCAGATGGAGGAAAAATGGCAGAGTCCGGTATGCTTCCACAACACATCGGTAGGAGGAGTGGATTCCGAATGGGCAATCGAAAATTCATCACAGCGTGCAGCCAACTTCCATCCGGATCTGGTTATTCTTGGTTTTGGAATGAATGACCGTTGCGGTATGGAAGAATACAGAAATAAAACAGGCAGACTCATAGAGGCAATCCGGAAGGTTAGTCCGAAAACGGAATTTTTATTGATTGCGTCTACGCTTCCCAATGAACTGGCTGCTACGGAGCCACACCATTTCTGGGCACATCAGGATGAATACAGTGAAAGTCTGAAGGGCTTAGAAGGTATGGGAGTTGCTATAGCAGATATACAGGCAGTTCAAAAAGAAATCGGAAAGAGAAAACGATACATTGATATAACCGGAAACTGGTTAAATCACCCCAATGATTATCTTGCCAGAATTCTGGCACAGGTAGTGATCAAAACTCTTGGAATGTAAAAAAGGAGCTTACAATGAGTAAGTTAAAGATTAAAACAAAGGAAAGACGATTTGAGACAGCCAGGGATTTATACGGAATCTTTTTTGAAGACATTAACCGTGCCGGAGACGGAGGACTTTATCCGGAAATGCTTCGAAACAGAAGCTTCGAAGATTCCGTTTTACCGGAGGGTTATATACAGCAGGAGGATGGCATCCATGTAAAAACCGTATCCGGATGGCTGGATGAGTTTTGCAACGGAGAAGGCTTATGCCGCTGGGTAAAGGGCAACAATATTCCGGAGACAGAAATACCGGCATGGTATACACACAATGCAAAGATGGAACTGGAACTGACGGATACCCTGAATGAACACCGGGACGCAGCTCTGCGTATGCAGTTTGAAAAGGACGGATCTCTGACTAATACCGGTTACTGCGGTATATCCGTAAAGGCTGGAGAAAGTTACTCTTTGTATTTATTTGCAAAAGCAAAGGAAGAAATAGGACTGGACGTAGCGATCGAATACCAGGGAAAAGTACTGACTGGAAACAGTCTGGTGGTTTCCGGTCAGGAGTATACAAGATATGACATGAAGCTGACAGCAGCTGAGGATTGTCACGAGGCACAGCTTACTATTTCCTGCAAAGAAGGCGGAGAGATTCTGCTGGGATTTATTTCACTAATGCCTGACAATACCTATATGGGGCATGGACTCAGAACAGATCTTGTAGAAAAGCTTAAGGGAATGAGTCCAAAGTTTATGCGTTTTCCCGGAGGCTGTATTGTGGAAGGAACGACACCGTCCACAGCGATGAGATTTCGGGATACGGTAGGTCCGGCATGGGAAAGACCCAGTAAGCTGTTTGTATGGCATTACAGAAGTACATTAGGACTTGGCTTTCATGAATATCTGCAGCTTTGCGAGGATCTGGGGATGGAGCCCCTGTATGTATGTAACTGCGGAATGACCTGTCAGGGAAGAAAGAGTGTCCTTCTGGAAGGAGAGGCTCTTGATGAAATGGTACAGGATACACTGGATGCCATTGAATATGCTATCGGCTCTAAGGAAAGCAAATGGGGAAGGCTTCGTGCTTCTATGGGGCATCCGGAACCCTTTAAAATGACCTATCTGGAAATTGGTAATGAAAACTGGGGTCCGGATTATGAAAAGCGATACAACATGATTTATAAGAAGGTAAAGGAACTGTATCCCCAGATTAAAACCATAGCCAATGAACATGTAGAGAAAAATGGTTGTCCTGCCGAGTGCGTGGATGAACATTTTTACAATACAACAGAGTTCTTTGCAGAACGTGTAAATTATTATGATGACTACGATCGTAAGGGACCAAAAATCTTTGTAGGAGAGGTGGCTGTAAACGAAGGCAACTATATGGGACAGTTGTATGCGGCTTTGGGAGAAGCGGCTTTCCTTATGGGTATTGAGAAAAATCAGGATATCGTAACATTGGCCTCTTATGCTCCATTATTTGAAAATGTAAATTACAGAGCGTGGTATCCTAATCTGATTCGTTTCAATAATCATCAGAGCCTTGGAATTCCTACTTATTATGTCTGGAAAATGTTCGGTCAAAATCGCGGAGAATATGTGGTGCGATCCGAAGATGAGGGAGGACGTGTTTATCGTCCGAGAACCGGAATGGCATCTTTAAAATCCAATAAGGAACTTCGCTTCAGAAATCCCATTTGGAATGGAGAAGAAGCAAAGATTACTCATGAATTAATGGGACATGTGCAGGATACAGAGGATGGCCGCCTGCTTCAGCTTCCGGATGAGGAGCAGAAAAAGGAATTTCACAGTATTCTGGAATGGGCTGATGAGACCAAGAGCTTTGTGGTATTTGGAGAAGAAGACCAGACTTATGGAAGATTTGAGACCGATATTTTTGTTGAGGAAAATGCTTACTTCGAGTTGGGTATATTCAGTGCCAGGGTGGTTCGTTCCTATTATGAGGATCAGCTCGTGATTACGGCCGGAGTGGAAAAAGAATGGGATGCAGCTCTGGTGCGTCCGTTCCTTTGGAAGGTTAATGGAGGACAATGTTCACTGGAAGAGTTTGGCTATATGCATGACAACAAGCTGACTGAGGACTTTTCTATTTCAGTAAAACCGGGAGAATATCACCGCTTTGGATATGAAACGGACGGAAAACAGATTCGCCTGTATGTTGATGGTGAGCTTCAGAAGGAAATTTCGATTCCCTACGGACCTGCTTTTGTTTCGGTAGTAACTGACACCAAGGACGAAATCATTATTAAGGCGGTTAATTTTGCAGGAGATGTGGATCCGGTTTCCATTACATTGGACTGTCAGGTACAGGGCGACTATACCGTAACACTTCTTAGCGGTGAAAAGGGGGATGAAAACAGCTTTGAAGAGCCGGAGAAGGTGAAGAATATTACCATGAATATGCATGGCGCTTCCTCAGAGTTCGTATACGAGGCACCGCCATATTCTGTCAGTGCTTTGCGATTGAAGAAGTGCGAAGCGTTTTAGAGGTTGACGCTGAACAGAAGATAAGAGAATAGAAAGACAAATGTTTTTATAAAAAAATAGCAGTTATCGCCATTCCGATTTCCTTGCAGAGCATGATCACCATCGGTGTCAATATGACCGATACCGTCATGGTGGGAAAGCTTGGGGAAACCTCGCTTTCTGCTACGGCTCTGCATCGTACTTGCGGTTCTGTTTATGCTGCCAACCATATTGATCCCTCAGCTGCTTATGAGGATGTATACTAATGACAGTGCGGTAATTGCGCAAGGAGTTCAATATTTTAAGTGGATGGTATACTGCTATTTTCTGCAAGGAATGACCATGACCTGTACGATTGTGCTTCGAAGCGTCGGACAGGTGAATTTTCCGCTCTTTACAGGGTGACAGTGTCACTCATTTGTCAGCGAAACAAGGTTGAAAATACTGATTTTGTCAGCGGGGATGGATGCTTGTCACCGATTCACATTTTCTGGTTTGTCACCTAGAGGGATTAACTACAGTGTAGGATGAGTTTTGGGGTGTAAAATTAGGAAAAGCAGTGAAATAAAACACTATGTTCTTGCCTGTGATATCAGGCCTGTCGGAAGGGTTCGTTCAGATTAGAGAAATACAATCTATTCTGGACGGGCTTTTTTGCGTGAGCAATGAGTCAAGGTCCAAGCTTGCTTGAGACTTTGACGAATGCCGCGACAACGAGCGAGCATCGCGAGTGCGTTCAGGGAAAGGAAGTTGCCTATGGAAGAAAAGAAGGAATTGCTGGATCAGGATGAAAGAGTTGTAGAGATTGAGCTGGAAAGACTTCGGGGATTTGTAAACCATCCATTCAAGGTTCAGGCGGACAGTCAGATGATTGAATTGCAGGAGAGTATTAAGAAGTATGCCAATGATGCCGGAGCGGGTGTATTCAGCCCCAAGGATGCGGTAATCCGGCCGGGAGATATCTGTAAGCTGCCTTTGGGATTTGGATTAAAAATACCGGATGGCTATGCCGGATACATATTTCCTGTTTATGATACACTGAATTTACCGAAAAAAAGCGTCAGAATTCCCTAAAAGC
>OIZA01001088.1_pt1 | contig 10519 bp, 10 predicted proteins | sample 1588381 | NCBI WGS metagenome assembly OIZA01 (sample SAMN03283277) | human gut metagenome | biome: human-associated habitat; material: feces | host: Homo sapiens | place: Peru | collected 2012 | reverse complement strand
ATCAGATTCATTAAAAACTGTCCGAAAAAGTGTCTTAATTTATGAGACCATTATACTTTATTGGTTCGTATTATCTAGGTTTTCGTGTAATATCTGTGGTTTTTGAAATTTTTAGAACCATATTAGAACTAGTTTTTCTTTATTTTGCACTTTCCTACAACTCTTCCAAAATTGTTGATACCTTTTTCTTTCTATTTATATTCTTATCATCATATTTATCAACAATTTTTATTGCAAATTCTACTTGTGATTTAAACCATTTTAAATATTCTAATAGTTCTTCTTCTTTCATAATTTCCAATGCTTCTTGAAAACTCAACGAAATTATACTATGTCCCCTTCTTTTTCCCTGATTTTCCACATATACATTACATTTTTCATAGAGCGCTTTGTCCATTTCATTTTTTGAGTAAGGGTAATTATTTAATATATTGTTCAGCATCAAACCATAACACAAATACTGGTTTTTAGTTGTTAAAGAAGTACTAAATACTTCTTCTTCACCTCTCCTCCTTCGAATCACTTTCAATCCTCTGAAAAATTTTGTTAAAAAAATTACCGAATATCCATATTTTAAATACAATTTTTTCACTTCTCTTAAAATAGGACAAATAACAATTTTGTTAACTTTCTCACTTTGTAAATCATACAACATCATAAAATATGAATCTGATAATATAGAATCTGATTCTTTGATCCAACTAGATAATAATTTTGCTTGTGTTTCGTCTACTAATTTACATGTATACCACGCAGCAAAATATTCTTGAAAAGATCTATGTGAAAAACGATATTCCCCACCTTCCTTTATCAGCATGCAAACAGACTGCGTCAAATCCTCTTGAAATTCTTCTACCGTAAAATTAAATCTATCGAATTTTTCTCTTGCTTTTTGAATATAATAACGTACTCTTGATTCTGAAAATTGAAACTCTCCATTAAAATAGGACTTGAAGCAAATATAGGCAAAAATCAGCTTGAAATCTTCACATCCTAAACCACTTCTAATATCTCTTACATAAGAATCTTTTGTTGCATCATGAACATTAAATAAAGTAACAAATGCTTCTTCATAAAAATCATTTAAGCGTTCAGGTATTGATGCATGCTTTTGAAATGTCAACAACATGATGTTTAATAAAAGTGGATTCGATGCAAACGATTCATATTTTTCATATAACGAAACATCTAATTCTTTATAAAATGTCTCTTTTACTTTTTCATCAAAATCTATTTGCTTTATTAATCTTAATGCCTGTTCTTTATTTAATTTTAATGCCTCCATTTCGCAAAAATCATTCCAACCAATAAATTCCTCCGAAGGTCTTGACGATAACAAGAATTTGTTGTTTCCATATTTTTCTGTCAAAGATTTAATTTCGCTTGTAACTTTATCTGTTTTATCTCTATTTATTTCATCATAGCCATCAAAAAATATTATATATGCACCTTCCTTTAAACTATATTCAAAATATTCTTCACTTAATTCAAATCCATTGTCCCTAAGTGACTTATATATCGCAGAATAAATAGATATATCCTTTACGTCTAAAATATTAAAGCTTCTTAATTCCAATAATACTGGAATAAACTCTGTCTCTTTCATGGTATTCAAGAACAGATGCTTAAATAAAATTGATTTTCCTACTCCACCAGTTCCTGTTACTATAATCTTATTTCCTAAAGCTATTAAATTGTTAATATTATCTGTGGCTATATTATTTCCATTATATCTGACACCTATACAAACATAAAATGAATATAGTTCTTTTGGTACTCGTCTATATATAATAGTTTTAATCTTACTATTTTTTTTGTTTGTATTATTTAAATATTTTTCATACGCTTTTTTATACTTTATTGCATCCTTAGCATCTAAGTCCTCAAAGAATTTCTTTATTTTATTCCATCCATTTCTTATTGAATCTTCTACTATATTTGTTGTTACATCAGTCAATAACTGCTGTGTATCTATTGCTTCCATTTATTTTTTCCTCCGTAAATACAATACACTGATTTTCATTTATCTCGGTCCCATAAAACGATCCCCATTCAAATGAATCATATGCTCCGGCATCTCTGCTATCCAAACCTCTGTCTCCCAAGCCAACTCCTCTGCATATTTCTTATATGTCTTAAAATCCAGAAATGCCGTAACAAAAATCTTTCCTGCTGTAACATCTTTTGTCATTTCTGTAATCTCAAGAATCCGCTTCGGATCCATCGGTCCTACAGAAGTCACCGATTCCACAAAATAAATCCAATTCTTGTCCTCTCTATACAATACCACATCCGGCATTTTATCATGAAGCGTAATTTCAAATCCCAGTTCTGTCAGCTTATCTACATTCTTCACTAAATCTTTCGCAATAGTATCGCCCACATACAGACATTCTGAATTTGGTGCAAATCTAGGTGCAAGCTCTTCTATTATCGCTTTTTGCAGCTCATTATGTTTTCCCGCAGAAAATTTGAAATCTGCTCCATTAATTTTTACGGGCATCATCGTCATTTTCTTTTTCGATGCATATATATCTATTAGCCTGTCATGATAAGACAAAAATCTATTTAATCCTTCCTGCCACTCTGACGAGCGAAATACCTGCATCATTTTCAGTGTTTCTTCTGTAAGTCTGTACCTGTAATTAGGACTGTTGGTAGCTTTACCATTATCTTCTACTAATGCTGCCGTCCGAAATCTATGCAGTGCCTGCTTACGGAATGTCTCCCTGCTATTCTCTGCATAAGTAGTCCCGTAAAAATGATTAGAAAACTGTATAATATCATGTATACGAATCCAATCATTTGTCGCTTCACTCCAAGGCGTCTCTGGCTTCACATCTGCCATCGCCAATAAAACATAGCAACAAATATCTGCCTGTTGCGCCTTTGGCATTCCCACTGATTCAAGAAATTCCCTTGCTTCCTCTACTTTACCCACAACATCCCTCCAAAATCAAATTACAGTTTTCTTCCGACAAATCCTTTGATTTCATTAGCTTCCTGCCCATCTCCTGAATGCTTTTTACATCTGGTACAGGCATTGAATTTATCTCTGTAGAATTGACCTGTGTCGAACCATTCAGAATCCGATAATATTCATCATACAATGTGGAATTAAAAAGCACATACAGACCATAAACTAAGCACTCCGACATTTCTCCCAACAATCCATCAACAAAGTTAATCTTGTTCTGCGTGCTGATTTTCGCATATTGCGGATAATTCTTAGCCAGATAAATACCGCATTGCAACCGGCGAGGCTCCTCTTTTGCCGTAAACCTTTTCACAAACAAGTAGTTTTTATTATCTTGTATCAGGCCTCGCTGCTCTGTTACCACATATTCATGTTCTTTTTGAATAGGGAACTGCACCTGTCCCTGTTTAATATGCTGTGAATAGAATAACGGAATCGCTCCTTCTTCCTCTTTATCACGCAGTATATCCCTATTTCTAAAGTCAACCGTTAAGCCGGTTTTCATCTTTACCCCTATATCTGGTAACGTCTGTTTAAATTGATGCAGTCGCTTTAACACAGATACTTCTTCATCATCCGTTACCAGATATACATAATAATCCTTGCCCGATACCACCAAGCTGTAGGGCACTGTCAAAGAAGTGATTTCATTGAAATCATTATTCGATTTGGAAGATGTAATTTTTACCTTGTCCGGCGTTACTTGCGTCTTTCTAACTTTAATAATAATCGTTTCCTGCAAGACATCTTCTTTATCAAAAACTTTACTTCGACTCACAAATAAATGAATATGCTCCAGCCTTCCTTCCATCAGGAAATACTGTCGAAACCTTTTAAAATATGCTCCTGAAGTCCAGGAACGTGGGATGATGTACACTAGCTCTCCATTTTCTTTCAGATTAAAAAGCCCCATTGTAGCAAATATGAAATACATATTTGGCGCTCCATAGCAAACCTCTGGCATTGCTGTCGCTTCTGGTGCATCTTTGGGAATTTTCATATATGGCGGATTGCCAATTACATAATCATATTTTACCGGCTCTGGATTGCCGCCTATCATTCCATTAAAATCCAAATATTGGCTCAGAATATAATTTTCTGTACGGATAATGTAATTAACTTTTTTTGATGAACATGTTTTACCGTACTCCAAATTTTTCTTTAAAAGCTCTAATACATTTTCATCCGTCTCATAGCATATCAGATTAATTTCTTTCACTCCGGCAAACTGCTCTGCCCATTCAATAAATGCGCAGGATAAGATACCTGTTCCAGCGCCTGCATCCAAAACAGATATACTTTCTTTTCTTTCCGGCATATCGTATAAACTTGCCATGAAGCGGGCTGTCTCCATACTTGTAAAAAACTGCCCATATTTTTTTCGTTCTTTTTTAGGCATATCATTTATATACAAATTTGTGAGTTCAATGATTTTCTCCAGCATTTAACATACCTCATCTTTTCTATAGCTGAATTATACTGTATTTTCGGCTTTTTTTCAACACTTTCAGAACAAATGTTCCTCGTTAAATTTTAGTCGTTCTTTACCCGCATCCAATCACCAGAACGCCCATCTCCTGAGGGATTCTTCACTATCTGGCTCCTCTGCCACCGCTACGATAACCTCTGTATTCTTCTCTCGCCTCCGTCCTTTTCTTTGCTTCCCGGATCTGCATATCCACAAACCCTTTCGCTTCTGTCCGTCTCTTCCATTCCTCTACCGCAGCCCTATATGCTTTATACTCTTTTCTGGCCGCCTGATATTCCTGCATAAACTCCTGGACTGTTTCATATCCATGCTCCCGTACAATCCCGGATAGCCAGCGTTTCATGCTTGCTACCTGATGTTCCAATGAATCCACTTGCTCCTGCAGACCTTTCCGCTCTTTCCTCTTAAATATCCCTGTCGCACAGGCCAGTTCATTCCTTACCCGTCCCAGTTCAAGCTCCCTGTTGAAAATGGCTTCGTTCTGATCATCCAGCTTTCTTTGGATTGATTCAAGCTGTTGGTATTTGGCTGCAAGCGGGCTTCTTACCGGAAACTCCAGTCTTTCTTCTTTCGCCTCCGCTACTCTTTCCCTTACCCTCTCAATCAGCTCTTTCAGCTTGAAAACTGCCTCGAAAGATATAGCAAAAACAGCTCTGGCCTTTTTCCTCTCCTATCGATACTCGCTTTTATCTCTTCCGAAATACACTCCCGCTTTATCTCCCGGATCTGCTCCTCTGCCGCTCCGCTGACCAATGCCTGATCCAACGTAGCATTCCACTCCTTCCGCATCTCATTGTCCTTTGCTATCTCCTCGGCCTTGGGTCTTTCATGCACATGAAAGCGTTCCCTCGCCAGTTTTTCCTTTTCGTTATATTCTTTATGGCAGAACGGAATATATATTTCTGCCTCCCCTTTATTACATGATACATTTTGCATACGTGGTCCACAATTTTGGAAAACTGAATCGATATCATATATCCATTTACGTGGCTGTTCCTTCTGTTGACTATGCTCATATACTCTTTCAAAATATTGTTTCCATATATATCTTCTGCCATATTCATCATAAATGCTTATAACACTTTAATTTATTAGGCAAAACTCTTCCAGTTCCTTATCGTAAGTGTGTACTTCCTTGTACAGGCAACTGAATTGATCAAAGTAGTAATCGGTTATTTTATGGTACACAGTAATGTATGGCTGGTTCAGATGGTATAAGGCAAGGGCTCAGAAAGAAGACTGTTCCTCATAAAATGCGTCCTTTGCCTCAACCGTCAGGTCATCCAGTTCCGAGAAAACATCATGGTAGTTTTTAGGGAATTTGTTCTCACCGAACGCTTCTATCCTGCTTCCATCCACAAATTCCACCTGAAAGCTCATGGAATATCCGTCTAAGACATTGGGATCGCTTCCACGAAAGCCTGCCCAGGATGCCACATCATAGGTTTCCAAAACCCTGCGTGCTTGATCAAGAGTCTCTGCATCCACCGGATAGTCAAAAAGCTCCTCTTCTTCCCCATCCCAGGGCTCTATCCGTACCAGCGCTTTCTCCCCCTGCCGGATCAGGCTTACACTCCTGATTGGCTCCATCATCGTTCCATGCACATAATACGTCAATTCCTGAATATCCGGAAGCGGTGTACTCTGACTGTTTTCTGGATTCTCCATGTTCTCTGTGTCACTTCCTGCCATCGTGACTTCCGGAACTTTATCCTGCTTATTTCCAGTCCACTTTCCGCAGCCTGCGATCAACGCCGCCCACGTAGTAAATGCCATCAGCAATAACCAGCCTTTCTTTCCTTTTTTCATAAGCCACTTCCATCTTCTTTTTGATCACGCTTCTTCAAAAGCATTCGGATGCCTGTTGACAGCAGTAAAATAGTTAGCACAACTCTGAAAATACTGACTCCACCAGAAGACATGCCACTTTTTTTGAGTGCAGTTTTTTTATCCAGTTCTCCGCTTAGCATATTGGGTGTCGCCCCTTTTACATAAGTCAGGGTTCCCTGCTCCTGAATGCCGATTACTGTCACCATATCCCCATCGCTCTGATACGGAACAGAATATTGATAACGCCGATCGCCCTCCTCAAAGATTTCTCTGCCCATTCGCTGGGTTCCGATAAATTTTTCACCGCGGTATTTCCGGTCTGTAAGAATCGTAAGTCCTGCCTCCGATAGCGTCTCCTCATCAAATTCGTATTCTCTTCCCAGCATAAGCTGTTCGATAAATTCCTCGGACAGATGATAATCTCCCACATCTGCTGCGCCCCGGAAGATTTCCATTCCGCCCACGCCCAGATCGGAATTCCATTCCATATTTTCCTCTGTTGCCGGGAGATTCCACTTTTTCAGTTTCATTTTTTTTGCACTTCGCATAGCACCTGGGGCATAGATCGTAAGTCCCAGTTCGTCATCATAAGCCGGTTCCAGAACCTTCAGCTCTCCGCAGACAATCACAATCTTTCCATCATTCGCCGGATCATAGCTGCCCTGTCCCACATATACCACATCATCCACTTTTCCTTGAATGGCCGCACACTTTGTACCACACGATCTTACTGTAGAGACAGCACAAAGTAAGCCGAGCAGTATCACGATAACTGCACCTGTTTTTCTATTTTTTCTTGGTTTCTGGGTTTTCTTCATCTTCACACCCCTTTCTTTCCAAATCATACATCACTGCTCTTTACGGTCGCTTTATGGCCAGGGATTCATGATCATATAAACAGTCATGACAAATAATGGTAATACAATGAATAACGGCAGCGCCCAGTTTCCCATTGTCTCCCTGACATTCTTCCAACGCATAAGTAAAGTTTTCCTGTTCTCCCTCTTCTGGTGAATGCGTTGTCGTTTTCCATTTTCCAGAAGCTGAAAGATCACTGGTGAATCATAAACCTCAATTCGCCCAAATACGGCAAATCCTACCATAGAAATCGGAAGTGCCAGACACAGCCAGATGATATTGTAACTATAATCCAGCTGCTGGAACAGGGTCCAGTCACCGGAACCCATACACTTAAATGCAGTAAGGATCCATGCCAGAATGCAAGTGGAAGCATTCACCAGCAGAAGGATCATCACAATCTTTACGATACGCCCCGGAGAGTAGAATCCCAGCTGTACCGGAAGTTCCTTTCCGCCAATCGTTTCAAAGAACACCGGTTTTATGGAGTCTTCTGGTTTCTTCTTTTCTTCTTCGCTGATACTTTTAAGAATCTTTCTTCGAACTCTGGCCTCTCTTCCCTTACTGAACACCGTAAACAGAATCAGCGCCGCCACCAGTCCAGCCATGCCAACCAGTTCAAACAGTTCCTTCAGATCCATCGGCACTCCGCCATAATTCCGGAATGCAAAAAAGAAAAAAATCATCACTGCCAGCGTTCCAAGAAGCGGCTCGATCACCCAGGGATAGGTCCTGGTTTCTTTTTCCGCCAATACAGATACTTTGCCTGTCTGCCCGTTCACTGCCGCCTGCACTTCTCCGCAATCCATAAAATAGACCGGAAGAAATGCCGGCAGACGAAGCAATGCTTCTGACTCCGGACACAATGCCAGACCGGTTGTCTGCATCGTGTGCTCCACAGTCGGGCGATATTCCTCTGCCACCTCTTCAAACACACGGCGTCTTAACTCCGCGCCATCTGCTGTCGGAATCTCTGCTGCATGGCCTGCAATATATCCAAATTGAAATGGCTCCAGTTCATCCCACAAAAATGGTTCCATTCCATTTAATAACAGATTGTTGCAGCGATCCGTCACATTGACTGCCACATGTTCCAGAAATCCTCCGCATTCATAATGTCTGTTGGAATTGTCTCTGGTCACGACAAAACGGATAGGTCCGCGGATCAGTTCATATGGCAGATAAATTCCTTTTAATTTTTTCTTATTTTCCTTTAAAATCTGAGCTTCGCTTTTATCATGATGCTGCTCGATCCATTCATCCAGTCGTTTTTCTGCCTGCTTCCGATTCAGTTTAAAAGGAATCAGCATCTCCGGGAAACCTTCTCCCATCTGGACATCCGAGCGCAGAACCTTGGACTGGCAGAAAATGCAGGTCTCTGCCACTTCATGTTCTTTCACAATCACCCGTGCTCCACAATTCGGGCACTCACAGGCGATCGTCTGACTGTCCGGAAGTTCCTGCTCTAACAAAGTTTTTGTAAGGCTCCGAAATTCCCGAAGCTTTTTTAGCGGAATCTCTGTTCCTGTATTTCCTCCACAGTTCGGACAGTGGTAATTCTGTGTCACAACGTCAAACTGGGCAGGTGCGCCACAGGTGGCACAGTGAATGGTCATAATCTTTCCCTGATTCATACCCTATCCTCCCTTGATCCTGTTTTTATGCCCAAGGATCTGCTTCTTTTGGTATACGGATTCCGGTTAAGAGCTGCTGTTCCCACAAGAACCACTGTCCTGTAGATGGTTTATTCCGGAGCTTTAATGGTCTCGGACTGTCTGCGCCACTACACACGACATATAAATTAAGATACCCTTCCCCTATCTGGCTTCTGCTATATGCATTTTCCAATACAGCAACCCGATACGGCTGTACTGGAGTATAATTAGTTTGTCAATCCTGCCTGTGGCATTGCCTGTAATTCCTGTAATGTTTTTGGTAGTTTGTTTAATGTTATCTCGCTCATAATATCCCTCCTTTAGATCGGTTCCCATTCTCCGGTCAGATCATCCATTCGATAAACTAATCCAGATGAAGATACCGCATAATAATATTCTGCTACAAACTGATCGGGATGCTCTGTTCCAAGGGCAAAAAGTACACAAGCTTCCCCTCGGATCGTATCCATGCCGTCCACATCCCGGATTGCCATACCAAGTTCCAGTCTCTCCTGTACTTCAGATTGTGCAAGCAGTACATCGATCTCATTGCTGGAATAATCGTAATTCTCCCCAGCCGCTGCTACAGGATGCAAATAGAATTTTTCCACTGACCCGCTCGTAAATGGGAAAAAAGCTTCTCCTTCCATTTCGTGAATGGTCAGGCATTCTCCATCCAACTCCAGCCAGATCGTACCACTTCGGGTGCCATCCGGCGTGTTCAGCCAGAATTCCAGAGATTCCCCAAGTGGATCCCCATATGCATAATTGCCATCCCAGAAAAAACGGATATCCTCCATCCAAAAGTCCCCCATAATACCACATGTCCAAGGGATATCCATCCTCACCGGTCATGAAAGTAACGCTGTAAAAATAAGGTTCACCAGCATCCGTTTTAGCAGAATCGCAATACCAGCTTCCCTCCATTCCATAGAGATATCCCTCCTCCGGCATATAGGAACCCGATAAGAGCTGCTTCACTCCGTCTGTCGGCTCAATCTCTCCGGCATAAGTAAGATAATAAGGATGCCAGGAAACTTCCCTGCTTCCTTTTCTGGCTGTGACCTGTACATTGGAATAAAGATCACTGAGATTACACTGCAAGATCAGAGGAAAACCATCGTCGCTTTCCCATAACAGATCTTCTGTACGGCTCTCCGTAAAGTCATCATTCCAGCTGCAGGACTCTATGGATATCTTCCACCCATCTTCTGCCGGAACGATCACATACCACTCATCCCCTGTATATTCTATGATATGGTCTTCTGGAATCCCGTCCAAATACGGATAGGTCTCAGCTCTTTGATATTCTTTTCCCGGAAAGCTGTAGTCTGGCGTATAACCCAGAAATGAGGCTCCAAATGCTGCCCCATAATCTCGCAGCCATTCCTGTTCTTCCACCAATGCCGCTTTCCCCGCCTCCGTAAGCCAGGAAGTCGTACCTTCTTTTTGGAACTCTCCCAAATCCGGGGATTCCGTATGGTCACTCGTGGTCGATTCTTCTTCCGGTTCCACATAGTCTGGATTGGTCATTCCCAGCCCGCCGTCTTTAATATCCATGAGGGTGCAGCCGGTAAGAAATGTACAGAACAATACCAGTATTGTCAGAAGCACGCCTTCCTTTTTTCCAGTTCTTCTTTTCTTTCCCATTTGCTGTATAGTGGCTCAGTTGTCAAGACAAAAATCCGAGTTTTTTATAATGAACTGATA
>OIZA01001086.1_pt1 | contig 10534 bp, 8 predicted proteins | sample 1588381 | NCBI WGS metagenome assembly OIZA01 (sample SAMN03283277) | human gut metagenome | biome: human-associated habitat; material: feces | host: Homo sapiens | place: Peru | collected 2012 | reverse complement strand
ATGGAGTCACCGCCTTTCAGCGCTAGCATGCTCTGTTGGCGCTTGTTTTATGAAAGTTCGGAAAGTCGCCGCACGCGATCCTCAAAAATTCATGAAACTGTCGGAGAAAAGAGTGATTTTCCGGCAATAAGCTGTTTCACCCCTCCCCTAAATTGAACAAAATTTTTATTTTGTGCAATTGTCCGTGCTTCCCGAAACCTCTCCTTCCTCGTTGTATTTTGCGGGGAAATACTTATTCAGGTTGTTTGTGATTGTGTAGATTACATTTGGGTTTTCGATATGTAATTTGCTCAGGGCATCTTGAAAGGTCGTCAGGTTTACTGTCCATTCATTGCAATTTTCTTTTTTCCTATTTTCTATTGCACATTCTAAAGCTTCTCCGCATGTGCTGCAGGTTCTTGGAATATTTAGCTCTTTGATTCGCTTCATGATTATTTGAGGCGAATCATTTTTTGTTCTTTGCATTTGTGCGAACATAATGTATTGCATGACAATCGCTTCAACGAATTGTGCTGTTGTCCGCCCTCTTCTCTCGGCTTCATTTTGAATGATGCGCTTCATTTCTTCTGTCGTTCTGAATGTGATTACTTGTGTTTTCTTTTCTTTTTCATTATATTTTCCTCCTCATCTAATAAACAATAATTCCTAGCAAATCATAGTTTAATTCAAGATCTAATTTCTTAACTCCAGGATTGTATCCTATATAGCACCATTCTACTGCTCCATGAGCAGCCCATGTATATATAGAACTAAAGCCATTCATAGGCATCAAAGAATTGTATTTGCTTATAACGGAAGCAGCATCTTGCGCTGTCCCCAGTCCCACTATGGCATGATCACTAATTCCATTAGATGCACTTATCGGTTCTGTTGCAGAACCAGGAATAGCAATTCCGGATTGAATAATGCCGGAATAAAATGTATGTGCTTTTGAATCTCCGGTTGTAACTGGAATATAATAAGTGTTTCCGTTTGTCTTGCTTTGTAGCACTAAATCCATTTGTTTCGAACCATATTCGTAAGCACCTCTGGGATTTCCTACTCCACCAGTATTTGCATAATAGTCTCGAATAACAACACCTGGGCCACAAGCTATCAATATTCTCCCATTTTTTGTCGCTGCACCACCACTGTTCAATTCCCATGTGACGCCTTGATATGAATTACGATAAGATCCAAATTCGTAAGAACTCCATGAACTCACATTTCCCTGAACACCTGTTATTTCACTAAATTGTGCAAGTACATCAGATTTTACTTTCTGGAAATTTACATAGTAACTATTTGAGTTTGCAGTACATGTAGGGCCATCGTATATCGGAGCCCATCCAGCTTGCACATTTACGCAATGCCCACCACCAGATGAAGCGGAAACGGGGACGTCCGTATACCATTCATTTGTATCGAAATCTCCAGAAATAGAAACAGAATGATCTTCTTCTAGCGTATAATCAGATATAATGTTTTCAAGGGACAGAACCTTTTCATTATCTCTTGTCAGCTGATCCCATGGAGTGGAACCATCTCCCTTTAAACGTTCTAGAACATCTCCGGTAACAAGAGCTTCTAATTGCGGAACCATTACCTCTTGATGCATACTTTCAATGTCTATCGTTGCGTCATTTTCATACTTATCAAAGCGATTTTTTTGCGTGAGACTGTATAGATCAACCAGGCAATAGGAATGTATAGTTATATCTATATAACTTGCTGCATGGTAACAGTAGGAAGCTCTTGTTGGCTTAGTGGCATCGCGGCCTTGGTTAATATCTTCGTTGTACCTGTTTAGAGCTTCCTGATACAGAGCTTCTTCATTTTTATTTAAGTATACATTTTCATCATCTTCACTGTCTATATCATAATTATTATCAGCAATATTTTTATCTTTTTTTGTTTTATAATCGGGCGTAGTATTATCAAACTTTGCCTCATAAGTAATGTAATAAAATTTTTTATAAGTGGTTTGTTTCTTTATATAAGCCTCGAATTCTTTTGAGTCAAAATCTTCAACCTTCATTTGGTAAAGTGCGATACATAATGCACTGATAAGGTCAGCGTAATTTACGCCATCGTAAACTTTTTCCCAGGTATCGCAATTATTGTCCTTCAGCGTAGTTTTTGATTTTCTCCAGTTAATGTTATTATCCCTACAATATGTATAAGCCTCTTTTACAGCAAGATCATACGCTTTTGGAAATATTTCATCCAGTGCGTCCATAACAACAGTTGCTGAATCATTGTATTCGTTAAAGCTATATTCATCAAGGGGTTCTTTCTCAGACGAATTTTTTGAACTAAATCCAAGAAGAGGTTCATCACTCTCAAACATATCCTTTATATTTTGAATAAGTTTGATTCCGTATCTCATGACATGTCCTATTCCTTTGACTATTACATTGTCATTTTCCTCCATTGTATATACTACGGAAGTATATGATTCAACTGTCATATATGTCGTTATTTTGGGTGCCATTGATAATAACAATATAGGAATAATGAATATAGAAATTAAAGCACAAATAATAAATGCTTTTAAAGGACTTCCATTTTTTTCATTTTTCTCTTTGGAGGCATTTGCAATAGCATTTGCAACTGCTTTTCCTGCTTTTGCTGCAATTTTTACAACTTCAGAGGCACCTCCTGTTGCAGCCGCAGCTCCGGCAGATGCTGCGGCTTCTGTTGCCTTTGAAGCGGCTTCTTCCATTCCTTTTTTTGTAGCTTTTTCAGCACTCTCTTTTGCAGCATTTTCCATTTTATCTTTTGCGGTATGTGCCCCTTGATTTAAAGTGGATGGTTTTTCGTCTGTATTCTTTGCGTTAGACAAGCAGTCGGAATTTCCATTATTATTCCTCTCATACCTTCCATCTTTCGAAAATACAGGATTTTTATCTTCATTAAGTGAATCATTTGTAAGAACTTCTGAAAAGTCATCGTTAGTATCTACCCCATCATTCTGAGAAAAATGTCCTTTTATATTGTCATAATTACGTTTGATATTTTTTATATCATTAGCGACATTATTTATTCCTTGAACAGAACTATCTAGGGGATTCTGATTATCGTTGTTATCTTCATATATGTTTCCCATTATGTACACAACGGCTGATTTGCTATGTAATCAGCCGTTTCATTCTCCTTTCTATTTTTTCGAGTCATTATTTTTTCTTGAAGGTTTAAAATCCCCATTGTCTTTTTTAAAAGGCTTAAATTCCACGAAGTGATCACTTTCTAACCCGGAACCTTTAAATATTGTTTTTGTAGCAGACATCTTCCCATCGAGCGAGTGCGTTGCCGCAACTGATACTCTTACAATACCTTCTTTTCCATCTTTGATAGCAGCCGCTTCTATCGTAGCTCCTGGCTTGAAATCTGATACATCAAGATCATTATCATTTAATTTGATATGTGTATCGTATAAAGAGCCGCCAACTTTAAACATATTCTCGAAATTTTCTTTTCTATCAGAATTCGTGTAAGCATTACTATCAATATCTCCAACTTTTATAAGTCTGCCTTTGTCATCTACTCTTCCAATTAATTGAGCCGGTTCAGAAATGTAAGAATTACCAGAACCATTGGCAGGCGATGAATATGCCGTACCGTTTTCAGAGGATTCAAAATGTTTATTTACAGGCATGTCTGTATTGGGCAAGTGGGCATTAGAATTACCAGAGCTATCGGCAGGTAATGTATATGCCGTATCGTTTTCAGAAGGTTCATCTTCATAATTAGGCGTCTCAATTCCGCTATTGAAGTTGGAGTCAAATTCGCCTTTAGATTGATAATAGATATTTCCATTATCACTATCAAACTGGTAATGCGTTCCATCCAAATCGCCATTTTTTATGATGTCGTTTAGTTCGTCAAAATTCTTTAATCCCATTTGAGACGCGGTGCGAATGGCGGAATCAGCCTTATAGTCAGGGGATGACGAGAAAATATCTTTAGGCATAACATTTTTTCCGCTTGTACTTGTGACTTCTCCGACATTTGCATACCATTGAGATCCATTTGCGTCGGTGAGAGGAATAGAACCGAGCGAATTCATGTTTTTTGTTCTTGAAATAGAACCTTCGGATAAGATATTTCCGTTTTCGGATAGAACTTTATATTTGGCATTGCCGTAGCTGTCTATTCCGCTTATAGAGAAAGTGCTTCCAGAAGCAAGAGAATCAGAAAAGTTTTCAAATCCTCTTCCGATTGCGTCATTAACAACTTGCTTATTTGCATTCGATAAAGCGTTATATTTTTGCGCAAATGCACCCATATTACCCTTATCAAATAAAGATTTCATATTAGCAGTTTCACCAGGGGTAATAGGTGTCTTGTCTGAAGATAATTTTTTGGATCTTAAAGCACCAGAAACTCCCATATCCTGTGTTCTTGCAACCGCTTCTGGTGTTATTGAACCTGTTTTTAATAATGATCCCATTTTATTGAATCCTGTCTTTCCTAGTGCATTTCCAGCGGCTATCAATCCCCCACCGGCCAGACTTTTGGCACCCATAGATTGAAAAGCCAATGCCATGCCAGCACGGTTAACGGAATCAAGTAATGCACCTCCGGTATTAGAGGTTGCAAAACCAAGGGTTTTTAAGATATTATCAATTACAATTCCAAATTGTATAAATGCTATGGTTACAAACATTCCAGGTACTCCCTGGACATAGTTATACATTATGTACAAGCTTACTATTGTCCATACGCGACAAAATACCATCATAATTATTTCACTACAGAACATTCTTAAAAAGGAAGATGTTATAGTGGCTGTGTTTGAACTGACAAAAAAAGATGCCATAAATGGAGTAATTACATATAGACCAATGATATTAACGAAATGTTTAATAATCTCATAAATCAGCTTGATCATTAGATACGTTATAACGATAACAAGTATTAAGCGCAAAACACTTAATACCATCTGTATTATTACGTCTCCAACAAAGGTATTAGCGGTTGCACTCAGTGTAACAGAGTCAGCCGACATACTATCGTCATCTGACTCTACTCCAAGTTCATTAAGCTCATCTTTAGGTAATATAAGTTTTAATACATCGGTGTCCGCGGTCATTGCATCTTCCTCGGTAAAAGTGTTTATGGCATTTGAGTACACATTATTTCCAAGCACTAAAACTTTGTCTAAAAGGCCATCATATGTAGAACTGTCTACAGGATGAACAAGAAAGAAAATAAAAACAATAGAAACACCAGCTCTTGCGAATGTAACTGTCAGACTGTCTTTTATCTCCATTACATTACCGATAAGTCGAATGACTACGCTATATGATATCATAGCGATAACAACGACCAGACCAGCGTACTCAAAAAACTGGATTAATTTGAGCATCATTTCTGGCTGAATTACTTTAAGTATTGCTTCCATATTTGGCGCATAAACAGAATCATCACCAATGATAGACGTAGACATATAGGTGATTAAAACGACCATGCCTCTCTGGATCATAAGTATAAATGCGTCAAATATGCTCTGTATAAAAGATTCCATAAAACCCTCCTCTTTTTATAAAAGCCTTCTCTCTTTGCTATTGAGAGAAGGCTTTTATTTTTGTTTGTATTACTAATTAGTTAATTACTGATTTCCGCCGAACCAAATTGTAAATTGATTTAAGGTTGCTTCAATCGGCGTTTTAAGATGTATAACAACAAATCCAACGAGAACACCTATCCAAACAACTCGAAATGCCGTTTTCAACTTTTCCTGTTTAATGAAAATCCACGGAATAAAAGTTAATAAAAAAGCCACCCACCAAAGGTTATTGTAGGTATTTACAATCGCTGTCACCATGTCTTCTGATGAAGCAGATGCCTTATCCCACAAAGTCGAACTGTAAAGTGGAACGTATGTGATTATTCCACTGAGCAGAAATGCAAATACAAATTTGGCTTTTCGAGATGCATCTGCAATGAATGTTGCTAATGTGTTTAAGTAATGTCGAAGATTCATAAATTCCCTCCTTTATGATGATAACAAAAAGTATAACATACATAAATGTAAAATTCAATAGATTAAAGTAATACACTATCTTGAAAAATCATTAAAATATTAACATGCAATACATAAAAAATTCCTGATGTTGTAACACGCACTATCTATTATTTTATTATAGAAAAAACGCATTATTTTTATCAGGAATTTTTTACTTTAAAAATTAGAATGAAACCTTGCACAGGCGGCACAGCATTCTAAGCCAACCTTCGGAATTCACAAAAACAGGTGAGTCAACAAATTTCGGATCAATAAAGACTTCTTTAATTTCTTCTTTAAGAAGTTCAGACGTACCACCTATAAAATAAAGATTTACGTTTAATGGGTCAATGCCGGCCTCTTTTATGTTGTTGTAAATAGACTTGAGGTGATTCAAAATGAAGGTATGTATAAATGTAGGACTTTCGGCCTTTGATTTGATTGGGTCATCTGGGCTTACAATAAACCGCTGTGTTTTATCTGTATTAAAGATTTTGTTCTCCACCAGTTTTGGAGTAATGGATGCATTATATTCTGCATTAAGGGCATCTGTTAATTCATCAATTAAAACTCTTCCGCCTAATTCTCTTGTTACAATCATGTCATGCAAGAGTTTGAGATTATCATACAATCCGGCATTCATATTCAAACCACCGATATCGACAATGGCAATCATTTTTTTTGCATATTGAGTAGGATCAAAATAAATAAGTCCTGATCCTTCAGGGAAAACTCCACGTTTTCCAAATGAAAAATTCTTTGTTTGAGTTCCATTTACAGATTTGATTTTTACAGTAATGGATTCGTTTGTTGGCAGCATGTAGTCTTTATAACGAGTGCGCTGGACGGATGATTCGTATAAGGATAAAGGGCATCCGATAGCAATGTTTACGACATCCCCTGAATCGCAATTTAAAGCCACTGCCGTCCAGGTTGCAATTCTGTGGAAATCAGATTTTTTACTTGTGTCTTTCGGAGCTGTATGTATAGCGTTATTCCCTACTCTGAAATAACGTCCATCAATTTCCACAATGTATGTGCCCTCTTCTGGAGATTCAAGTTCATTAACTTCATCTACTTTTGTTAAAAACTCCGTGTTCACAATCCCGGTTGATTTGAAAACACTAATTTTGGTTCCAGATTTACCACTATCTACTGATATATATCTTTCCATATAATTTACTTTGCAGATACTATCTGCATTCCTTTCTTAATATTTTGTTTTTTGTTTCTTTGAAGTCCCCGGAGGACTTTTTAGATGATTCAAATTAGTCAATATCAAAATTACCTTCGAGACTATTCATAATGCTCTCATCAAGTTCCTCAACAATACTAGAAGTCCCCGGAGGACTTTCATTTTTGCCGTTAAGATTAGATTCACCTTCTTCATGTGGCACATTACTTGAAGAAGGTAATGCTTTTTCATAAGTCCCCGGAGGACTTTTGAACATTTCTAATGCTGAAGCATTTAATGGTACTACCTGTTGCGTTCCGTTCATTAAACCGTTTAATGCATTAGATAGCGTTGATGCAACTGCAAGATTAGCTCGTACCAATTGATTTATATTTCCTTTATCTATATAATCATCTTTGATAACAGCCAACAGATCTTTTTTGTCCAGACGAGCTAAGTCTTCAATGGAAATACCATTATTCCTCAAACACTGTGCTATGATGGAACTGACAGCTACGGCTTTATGCCTAGCAAGTTTGTTTAAAAAGACATAAGCTAAATTCTGATCCTCATCGGAAGTGTCAAGTGTGATACGAACTCTAATTTTTGCCATTTTATCATCACCTCTTTCCCTACTTCAAAAATGTATGCAAATAGTATAATATACATAAAAGCAAAAGTCAAACTAAAGACCCATTTATTTGATGATTTTGTTGAATGTCTCATTCGTAAGGGGTATTTGATAGTATTTAGGGGTAGATTTTAACAAAATTGCAAATGCAATGTTTACAAGAATATTTATAAAAGGTATACTTGATACAAAAGGAGGAAATTTGCGTGAAGAAAATTATGATTTTTAATCAAAAAGGCGGAGTTGGAAAATCAACAATAACTGCAAACTTGGCTGGATGTTTGGAAAAGCACCACAGAAAAAAAGTTTTAGTGATTGACTGCGACGCGCAATCAAATGTTTCTTCATACCTAACTGCTATCGGAGAAGAAAATGGACAATACGATACGTCCAATAATCTTTGCGATTTTTTAGAAGGAAATATTGATGATATCGGTGACATTATTTATAATTACAAAAGGATTTCAGGAAAAAACTTATTAAATACTAAAATAGATGTTATTCCTGCGGGCATGCGGTTAGATGAAGTAGATATTACAGATATATATGTTTTGAAATCTATTACGGATTTGTTAGAGGATAGGTATGACATATGCTTGTTCGATTGCCCGCCGCAAAAGACGGAGATAGCTAAGTGCGCATTAGCAGTAAGCGATTATGTTATCGTTCCGGCCCAGGCGGATATTGATAGTGTCCAGGGATGGAGAATGGTTGTTGATCTGGTAGATAAGTTTAGAAATGAAGACATTAACAAACATGTGTATCTTTTAGGGCTTGTACTAAATGAGTATTCGAAAAACGGAGCTTTAGATAAATATATGAGAGATGTTTATAATGATCTTTTTGGGGACTATGTTTTTAAATCAACCATTCGATCCAGTAAAGCCATAAAGCAAGCCAGATTTTTCGGGAAAACGATTTGCGATTATAAGAAAAATCCCATACAAAATGATTTTGAAGATTTGGCAAAAGAAGTGTTGAAAAAAATAAAATAGGAGATGATAAATAATGGATTTTTCGAAAGCGAGTGGAAATAAGCTTTTTAAAACGGTTGAAAAAAATAATGAAGAAAAGCTGAATGTTCAAAAAATACTTAACATTCCAATATCTCAAATTGATGAAGATGAGATAAATGAAAAAACGTTTCACATTGACCGTGTTGACGGCTTTGCAAATGCCATAGAGAACATGGGGTTTCAAGGTGCTATAACAGTATATGAAGAGCCAAATGGAAGATATAAGATATCATCTGGGCACCGGCGTTTTAGGGCTATGAAAGAGTTGAAAAAGAACACTATTCCTGCAATTATTCTAAAACCAGTTAGTCGTCCAGAAGAGGTACGCAACTTGATTTTGAGTAACACAAACAACCGTGTGATGACACCTTTGGATTGGGCAAATGCTATTGATCAGTACATTAATGAATATCTTGTACCGATGAATAAGTTAAAAAACAAAAAGAAAGATGTTGCACGGGATCTGAATCTAAGTGAAACGCAGGTTCAAAGATATTTGAATGTTTTAAAATTGATTCCTGAACTCAGAACATTGTGCGCGGACGAGAATTACCCATTTACAGCGATTGCGTCTGCATCAAAACTGGATGAAGAACATCAAAGAGAGCTTTACCGTATTATCATTAACAAATCTTCAAATGGAGAAAATGTGTATAGGGATGAAGTTTTAGATATAATTGCACGGATGAAAAATCCTGAAAAGTACGATGAACAGAAGAATGAAGTGATAGAAGTCGATTCTAATTCTCAAAAAGAAGCAGAGTTTGAGTATCAAGTTGATAAGACTGAGATAAAAGAGGATATAAGAGAGGTTATACCTGAGTATAAAGAATCAGAAAAGTCCTCGGGGGACTTTTCTGAAAAGATGCATCAGAGTCAAGGCAACAGACATGCGGAGAGCTTTGATGTGGACGATGAACTTCCTGTAATGGAGCAGAGAAATATAGAGACAAAAGATGATCACGGTGATTTTTATAAAGAAGTCATTGCAGATTCAAGCCAAAATGAGAAAAAATCAAGCATAGATCAATACACATTAGAGCATATTTTGTTTTCAATCGAGAATGTATGTAAAACGAAAATCCAGGTGCTTCAGGTTCAGGTAAAAGATAAAGAACAAACATTAGACCAGATAAGATCGATCAAGGGATATCTCAGCGATCTGGAAAATAAAATAAAGGCATTAAAATAAATTATTGGTAAAAACGTTAAAAAGCGGTCACACATTATGTGACCGCTTTTTAACGAGAACGGGGGGAAATATTTTTGAATAAAAACCGTATGTAAATTAAAAATGTTTTACCTACGGAAAAATTGTGTTAATTTATTTACTTCTTTTTTTATTATCGTTCAGTTCAACATTTGATTTGATACAATACATATAATAATTACTATTGGTCTTATACGTGTCTTCATTTGCCTTAAAAAGCGAAGCGTTAGGGATATAAGCGCGAATAATGTTACCTTTTTTATACGATCTCAAAATAGATTTATCTGGAATTGTGATTACTACATAAATGCATTTTTTCTCTTCTAAATCATCAAAAACTTGCATAGTTAAGGTCGATCTTTTATAAGATAACAGTTTTCCGCCCAGTTTTACATAATTTACTTCAACACATTCGCCTTCCAAACAAAGAACATTTCCGCTCAAAGTTTGCATTATCCGATATGTATTGATTAATGCAAACGTTAAACTCATAAATGCAAACACACTAAAAACA
>OIZA01001083.1_pt1 | contig 10551 bp, 8 predicted proteins | sample 1588381 | NCBI WGS metagenome assembly OIZA01 (sample SAMN03283277) | human gut metagenome | biome: human-associated habitat; material: feces | host: Homo sapiens | place: Peru | collected 2012 | reverse complement strand
ATAAAACTAATAATTCAATTTGTTATATCGAAAATGTTTGATATAGACAATAATTTCTACCAAAACAATCCTTCCACCACTTCGTGGTCCCCCTTCCTTTACACAAGGAAGGCTGGATAGTCTCTGCTAATTCTAAATATCTACCACAAAACAAGGTCTGTTCTAACTCTACAAATCCAAATTTATCATTCTCACCTTTACCCAAAGACAAAATTAAAAAGACAAAATTAAAAAGACAAAATTAAAAAGACAAAATTAAAAAACAAAATTAAAAAACAAAAAACAAAAGTGGGCATTTTAATGCCCACTGATAAGTTATATTATCTTATTTATAATACTACAATTATCTTACCTTTAATACAATATTATCTTATTTATAATACCATATTATCTTGTTCATAATACAATAATACTATAATTCTATAATACTAAAATACTGTAAAATTATTACTTCATAATACCGTTTTCGTACTTAGTGTTGATAATTTCGGCAACTGCAACTTCAAGGTCTTCTTCCTTAATTTTGCCGTTTTTAACTGCACTTGTAATTGTCTTTACTGCAGTTACTAAGTCCTTTGGCATTAGGATAATTTGGTTGCCGTCATTAAAAGCAGTCAGAACATCCTTCTTAATGTTTTTGCTTTTTGCTAGGCTATCAGAAACCTGTAGCTGGTCTTTGTAAGTAAATGTTGTTTTTGAGCCATCCTTCATAATGAATAGAGGTGTTTTTGAGTAAGACTGAGTAGTGTCTATCATTTCGTTAAATGCCTTTTTACTTTCAACATTTTGAGGATAATAAACAATACCACCGACAGGATATTTCTTTAGCTGAGATTTTGTTGTTTCACCAGCCATTGTAGCTACATCAACACCGGTTAACTGTTCAGGAGTTACAACAAATAGCTGACAAACCTTTTCGTTTAGTGACATTTTCTCAACATATTCTTCAGCTTTAATTACATTCTGACTAATAGGAGAAGTTGTTGTAGGTTCAGTAGTTGAAACAGTGGTAGTTGTTGTAGTTGTTGTACCGATAATAGTATCCTTAGCACTGTTAAATGCCTTTGACAGTTCACTTCTAAATACAAAACCACCAACTGCAAGAATTGCTACAATAAGGATAACTACAATTAAGATTACAAGTCCTTTGTGACTGTTATTTCCATGTTTTCCATTTGACATAAAATATCACCTCAAAAATATTTAATGCTTATTTGTATAATAAGCAATCATTCCGTTTGTTATACCGTCAACCATTTTTTCTTGGAATTTTTTGTCTGACATTTTCTTGTCCTCTTCAGGATTAGTCATAAAACCAAGTTCAAGAAGAATTGAAGGAACAGTAGTAAAGTTAAAGCCTACTAAATCATTTCTTTCAACAGTACCTCTGTCAGCAAGTCCTGTAGACTTAATGTATTCCCTTTGAATAATTGACGCAATGTTCTTACTTTTTTCTGCTATTTTATTATTAATATGTTCTGCTGATGGGTATAGGGTAGATGCACCGTTAACTGATTGGTCATCAAGTCCGTCAGCGTGAATTCTAAATGCTAAGTCAACCTTGTGCTTGTTGCCGTATTCTGCCCTTTGTACAAGGCTCATAGGTGTAGTTTTCTTAGTTCTAATCATAAGCACATCAGCACCGAGATTTTGTAATTTTTTCTGCAACTTCAAAGCAATTTCAAGAGTTAAGTCACCCTCACGCTTTTTTGTTACAACACCGGTAGTACCTGTTGAACTGTTTTCGTAAGTTACCTCACTGTCACTTGCACCTTTATACTTTGGTTCAACATAATTACCACTACATCCGTGACCTGCATCAAGGAGAACCTTAAAACCGGATAGTTTTCCTTTCTTTTCAGTTGGTTTGGTAGTTGAATTTTCGGTAGTTTTTTCAGTATTATGGGTAGTGGCAGTAACTGATTGTGAAGTAGCTTTTGACTGTTCTGTACTTTCGGTATTTCCGGAATTTTTTCCACATCCTGCGAAAGAAATGAGGAAAACTATCAGTAAAGAAAAGCTAATAATTCTTTTCATAAGATTACCTTACTTTGAGTCAAGAGAGATAATAGAGTTCATATAATACTCAGGAGTGATTTCTTCCAGCTTATCGGCAATTTCATCATTACCTTCAAATCTAAATAACATCATCTGAATATCAAAAAGCTCCTTGTTAACTGCAAAGCCTTTGCCTTGTTTAAAAGCAATAAGTGTTGCGATTCTGTTTGGTCTCATAATCTGTGACAGTCTGTAGTAGTCCTTGTTTTTCTCAAGGTTTCGAATAACACCCATCTTTGGCATATAGTAAAAGTGTAGTCTGGCTCTTGTGCCGGTTCTTTTTGCTAAGCTCCAAATGTGTTTCTTCTGTCTGTCATATTTATTAGAAAATTTGTAAATAAACATATGTCGTGACTTCCTTCTAAAATATCTTTTCCATATATTTTTGTTTCGAGTTAGTGTTCTTGAAAACTGTTTGCAGGAAGTGTCTAGGAGAACAATGTTGTCCTTTTCTTCCTTTGGAATTTCATTTCGCCAATCATAGCTAAACAGTTTATCCAAGATAGAGTCTATCCTGGTAGAGATTGAAAAGTTCTTACCGTCAATCTCTACATTTTTTGTTTTTGCAAGTGGGTCATAAGAGAAAGTTTCAAGTGTTTCGTTAAAACCCTTAATAGAACAACGGGAAGTGATTTTCCCTGAATGGGCTGATGAAAGTTTCTCAAAAATATTTTTGGATGTTTTGTTTTTGCCTGTAAGCTTCATTATATTAACAATAGGTACAGGCAAAAGGTACTTGAAACTTTCAACATTTACAAAACTGCAAAAGTGCTTTTCCCATCCATGTTCCAAAAATCTCAACTTGAAATGTTGAAACTTGGTGGTTTCCTCATTCCTTATAGGCAAAATCTCAACATATATACCGGACATAAAAGTGTTTGACTTTTGGTCTAGGGAAATATTTGTTGTTTCACTGTTGCAGTATCTTGCTGAATAATCCATATATTCAGGGTTATTGTACATAGAATCAAAGGTTCTTGTGTAAAGTCTTTCTTTGCTCATTGCTTTACATAGCTTTGTAAAGTCATCATTGTGCATTATTATTCTGGCACAATCATCTTCGATAGTGTGTTTTGTAATTGCACTTACTGCAGTTTTGCCGTATAGGGAATAGGAGATATTGTTTTTCTTGCAAATATCATCAAGTTCTTCAAGTAACTTTACTACATAAATACTTGCAGATTTATCATACATTACTATCACCGGGAGCAACTAGGTTGTGGTCTGTGTGCTGAGGACCATCAACAGTATTTCTAAATCTCTTGCCTAAAACAATAGGAGTTGTCTTAACCTCAGGGTCAGCATATGCACCTACTTCTTCAATAATGTCAATCATTGTTGTAAGGTCAATTTCTTCACCAACAAACATTTTGTCAATTAGAGAAACCTTGCTGTAGATTTTGCTGATTGTCTTACTGTCTTTGTATGGAGCATTCCACTGTTCAAACATATTCTTACGCATAATAGCCTTTCTTTCTTCAGAGGCTTCTTCTTCTTTTCTTGTTTCAATATTTAGTTTGCGTAAGAAGTTAACTTGTTCTAAGTAACTATCCAACTTTTTAAGGTCACTAAAGAATCTGTACTTTAAGATGCAAAGTGTCTTGTCGTTATCTGTGTTTTCTGTTGCCTTAATATAACTTTCAATAGCCTTTTCGCTTTCACCCTTTTTGTAAAGAATATCACCAAGGATAAGGTCCTTAACACTTGAGTCCTGTAGCTTGTTAACCTTTTCTTCCAACTTTAGAAGTTCATCATAATCTTCACAAAGCAGTGAATTTAGGAATAGCTTGTTTTCCTTTTCAACTGCAATAAAGAAAGAAGTAACCTTGTTAACTGTACTTTCGTATTTATCAGAGAGAAAACGGATTTTGTCTTTAAGAAATGCAAATAGTGAATATACCTTGTCGTTTTTGCCTTCCTTAATTACTAAGTCAACATACTTGTTGATTAGGTCTGTGTTTTCAGGTAGAACAGAAAGTGCTTTTTCTGCATCAAAAATTGTATTAATATTAGGAATATTTTCTGTAACAATATCCTGAATGTCAAGCTGAGTAAAACCATTTAGAGTATTGTGGAAAGCATCAATATATGAGTTAACAAGCTTTTCACTTTTTCCACCACATTCAAGGTCAAGCTGATACTTTAGAAGATCACCGTCATCAGGATAAATCTTTAGACCTTGGTTTACAAGTCTGTTAAGGTCGTGGAAATATTTGTTCATTCCAAGTTTCATAAGAATATAAATTCTTAGCTTAATAACACCGATTGAGTAAGGATATTTCTTGTATAAATACTCACTTTGTTCTTCGGCATCAACCAGTTTACCGATACTTGTGTTGTGTACTGCTTCTCTAAAGAAAAGAATATCTCTCTTTAGTTTTAGCATATATGGTGTTACTGCTTTCTTCTGTTCAGTAACTGTAATGTATCTCATTGCCTTTGAAATGTTGTTTCTGTTAAACAGAGTAAGTACAATCTTGTCAGTAATTTCATCCGGTAGCTTTAGCAGTACAGGATGACGATACTTATAAACATCATTGTAGTTGTCACGACCAAAGTAGTCCTTACGGAACTGTAGTGCAATATAGTCTGAGAAAATTTCTTCAAGTGTAGCAAAGTCGTTGTTCTCATATGCTCTGTTAATATCAGCTTTGCAATTGTTATATTCGTCTCTAAAGCTCTTTGCCTTTGACTTTAGAGAAACTAAAATGTTAAAGTTCTTAACAACAAGCCATAGTGACATAAATGGCATAACAAAAGCTTTCTTGCGAAGAAAAGTTTTCATCTGCTTTTCAGGGTCAACAAAATGCTTAATTTCGTTTCTGATAACTTTGTAGTTAGTATCAAGTGAGAAGATAGCGTTGTGACCTGCTTGTTCGGTAGCAGGAGGTACAAACATCCATTCATCTTCATAGTGTTCTACAAGGTAGTCGCTGATATAGTCAGGTGCTTGACCCATAGTATCTTCAAAAAGAACCCGGTTCTTACTGTCACCAAAGATTTCTTTTCTGAATAACAGTGGTGTACCACCCCAACGAAGAACTACATAAGGACAATCCTCTTCTTTGTAGCTAAACATCTTCTTTTGTAGATTATCAAGAACCTTGTCTTTGCCCTGAAATCTCATTTTTAAACGGTAGAAACCGTATCTGAAATGGTTGTAACCGAAACGATAGGAATAAACAATACAAGGGTTAATAAGGTCACTGTATAGTGTAATATCCTTTGTGTATTGTTTCCATGATTTGTTGTTGTCAGGTAGATAGTCATAACAGATAATGTCAATCATATCACCTGCTACATCATCAAAAAGTACCTGTGTTGAGTGTACAGCAGATGATGTTCTGTCTGTATATCTTGCAATAACATTGTGGAAGTTGTGGTTAAGTTCCTGACACTCCAGAATTCTGTCGTCAGGTAGTTCAGTCTTACAAACCTGAACAAACTTTTCCCAGTTGTTTCTTGTCATTGTAATATCCATATCGTCATCCCATGGGATAAAACCTCTGTGACGAATAGCACCGATTAGTGTACCACCGGCAAGCTGGTAGTCAATATTGTGCTTTCTACATAATTCATCTACTTCTTTATATAGAACATACAAATGTTTTTGTTTATCAGTCATCATAGCTTTTTATTTCCTTACATTAAATTTGAATTTGACCAGTTAATTTATAGAGAGTTTCTGCAATTTCCTTGTTAAAGGTACTGCTTTCATCAATAGAAAGGTCTTTTACAAAGTCGTTTCTTTGCTGAATAGTTATCAGTCCAACTTTAGTGATTATCTCTAAGAAATTCAGAACACTTGGGTAGATACCCTTGATTCTGTCTGTGTAAAAATCATATACAGATTTTTCATCACTTTTTTCTTTTTCATTAATTTTTTTAGCACTGATTTTGCTATCAAAACTACTGTCATAAATATGTTCGGTTGAACTTGTAAGTTCTCTATAAATACAGTTTATTTCACCTAAAAAATCCTTTTTGATTACAATTGTTAAGTAAGGGTCTTTGTTCTCCTTAGCAACCTGAATCAGAATTTTGCTAGACTTTTGAAATTCTCCAATTTTTCTTAGCACATGGGATTTTAATATTAAACAGTATAGATAATTAATGTCACCAATATCTATGTTCACCATATGACTGTCTATGTTGTCAAGTATCATAGACAGCTTGTTAAAGTCGGTACAGTTGATTATCTCTGCTGAAACACAGGTGATAAATTCATTTTTGCAAATTTCTTTAACAATGTTGTGATACCACTGTGATATTGTTCTTTCTGTTTTTGAAAAAATATTCTGAGCAAATTTTTCTTTGTATTTGTATCTTAGGTTTACAAGATAATACACAAAGTCATATTGCTTTTTAGCTTTTCTTTCTCTGCCTTCTGTTTGTTCTATTTCATTATTCATCAGTTGAAACTTCTTGTTGTATAACCTAAAGTCATCATTAAGAATAAGCAGAAGTCTGTCAAGAAAATCTATGTTATGGGTATCCTTAATAAGTGTATCAAGGTGCTTATCAAGGGTATACCTGATTTCTCTTTTTGTAATAATATTGTCTGTCTTAAAGTAAGCATCAATGTATCCTAAAATAGCTTTTTCTAGGTCATCATTTATCAAAAGCTCATTTTGATACTTTAGCAAATCACCATCATTAGGGAACATCTCAAGACCTAAGTTAATAAGACCTTTGATTTCTACTGTGTGGTCATCAGCAAAGAAACTCTTTAACAAACAGTATATTTTCAGTTTAATAAAAGAAATATTCTTAGGGTATTTCTTTAGCAGTTTATCAAGTAGGGTAATAGCTCTGTCAAATTTATTTTCATCAATGAGAACAAGGGCTTTTTTGTAGTGGAAAATATTTTCTTCAACTACCTTCATTACAATTGTTTTCTTGAAATGATATGAGTAAACTTGAATAAACCTTTTTGCCTTGTCAATTCTGCTGGTATGAAAAAGTGTAAGTACAACTGCCTCATAATATTCAGGGTCAATCTTAATCAGTAGTGGGTGATGGTAGCGATATATATTGTCCAAATCCTTGCTACCGATTAGCTTTTTACTGCTTTGATTTTTTATGTATTCAGAAAAAATCTCAGAAAGCTTGTTGTAGTTTTCTTCTTCAATAGCTTTTTCTATTTCATCATTTTTGCTACGCAAAAAGTTGTGGTCCTCAAGGCTTTTACCGATAAGTTCGATTTTACTTCTAAAGTCCTGAACCTTTAGTCCTTGTTTTTCTGTTAAAAAGTCAAAGTTCTTTTTGCTATTATACTTTTTGTTAAGTTCTTCTTTGTCAATAAAGTTATATAGCTCTGACTTAATATTTTCATAAGTAGTTTTCTTATTAAGGATAAGTGTATCTTCTTCCTTTTTAGGACTGTTCTGATACATCCATTCCTCACCATATATAATAGAAAGGTAAGAATAAGGATTTTCAAAAGTTCTGAACTTTCTACCTGCAATGGTTACTATAGAATTAAATGAACCTACAATTCTTTTTGGAATACATACAGGCAATGAAGGTTCTCTAACCATATAAAAGTTGCAGTTGTCATTATTAAATTTTTCCAGGTTAGATTCCAAAGACTCAAGAATAGACTCTTTAGAAACTACTTTGCCTTTTGCTTTATTAAATAGATAAGAAAATTTGTTGTCTTCATACGGTATACTGTAGTTCTTGCTACTATTTAGAAAGTCACAGTAAAGCCTTAACTTTTTGTAATAATGCTCAGCATCATTTTTGTGATTTCTAACATTATCCAAGCAATATATGTCAATACCGATACCGGCTTTGTCACCGGTAATAAGGTTGTGCTTGTCAATTAAAGTTGTTTTTGTGTTTACATATCTGGCAAAAGAATTTGTACAAAGCTCATTTGTTTCTCTACAATCTAAGAAACGATGGTTTGTTCTTTCACATTTTTTACTGCAAATTTCAATGAATTTGTAGTAGTCATTGCTTTTCATATAAACAGAGATAGTGTGGCTTTCCGGAAGCATAGTGTTAATGCTGATTGCTCCCAAAAGTGTGTCGCTACCAATACCGTAAGAAATATTGTGTTCTGTGCAAATATCAGCCATCTCAATAAGTAGCTGATACAAAATTTCTTGATGTTGTGTTAGCATTTTTATATACTCCAAATAAGTGAATTTTAAAGTATTAATTAGAAATATTCGTAACCACCACTAATTTCAAGTAATGTACCGTTGATAAAGTCATTGGTCATTGTGTCATATACAAGTTTTGCAACTTCATCAGGTTGTGCAAAACGGTGAAGGTTAATCTTTCTGTTGATTCTGTCGTAGCTTTCCTGTGAACGACCCTTCTGCCAAGGTGTTTCAACAAATGATGGTGCAATAGCGTTGATAGAAACATTCTGACCATCAAATTCCTTAAGTAAGCACTTTGCCAGGTGATGAACACCTGCCTTTGAAACAGAATATACTAGGGAAGAACTGTATGAAAGTTTACCACATAGTGAACCCATAAAGATAATCTTGCCACCGTTATTAAAGTGTGGCTTAAACTTCTGTACCATAAATGTAGGAACAGAAAGGTTTGTTCTTAGGATTGTGTCCCATAGTTCATAGTCGTATTCTTCAAACTTCTTGTATGTGCCGATAGCTGTGTTACATACAAGCCAGTCGATTTTGTCAGATACCTTTAGTACATCATTAACAAAACCTTCCATACCCTCATATGTTGACATATCGGCATAAATGAAAGTAACCTTTTCTTTATCAGTGTCGGAAAGTTCATTTGACATTTCTTCCATCTGGTTTTTGTCGAAATAATTTATAATTAACTTGTCGTTTTTATCTGTTGATTCTTTTAGTAATTTCTTTGCAATAGCCTTGCCAATGCCTGAAGTAGCACTGGTAACAATCATTGTTTTTGCCATAATTATACCTCAAATATAAATTTAGTTATTTTTATAAAAACTGTGTAATAATAAGCTGATTACTAGTCTAAAAATACACATACTCTAACTAATTTATTTTATCATTTGGTATATTATAAGTCAACAATATTTAGGGTTACAAATTACTTACAATATAAAAAAATAGCTGCCACTTTCGTGACAGCTATTTTGAAGGAAAATACTACCGGTTATTTTATAAGTTATGTGTATCGGAATAAGCTAGGTGGTTAAGATTGTTCTGAATTTTGTCAACAATTTCAAGGAACTTCTTGAAATCTTCTTCAGAAATATCTTCAGTAACCTTATCAGTTAGAACATCAAGTGTTTCCATTTCTTTCTGTACCAGAGGAATTGTTGAGTCAACAAGCTTTAGTCTAACCATTCTTCTGTCATTTTCATCAGAGATAGTCTGTAGATAACCCTCTTTACGAAGCTTTTCAACTTCTCTTGAAACAAGACCCTTAGAAACATAAATGTTAGTTGCAATGTTGCTGATTGTGTCATCACTAGGGTTTACATAAAGACTAGTAAGGATAGCCATACCTGTAGGTGAGATAATCTCTTCATTAACTAGGCTTGTCTGTGCACAGTTACGGTAGTTGTTTGTGATAGCCTTACATAGCTTGTTTAGGATGATTGTGTTGTTGTATAGTTCGTTACCCATAGTAAAAACTCCTTTTAATTTTAAATCTATATTTTTTATATCTTTGCATTTATTCATTTTAAAAATGGAATAATTTAATTTGCACAATTATATTTTACATATATTTTCTGTAATGTCAACACTTTTTGCACATTATTTATATTTTTTGAAGAAAATATTGTGAAAACTTTATCAGTCAGCTTATAACTGATTATTTTTGATTGAATTTATTAATAAAATATGAACAATGAATGAAAAATACAAAAACAATTTGGTTTTTCCACTTTATTTATTCATAATTTGATGGTATAATGTTAATAGTTTATTTACAACAAGGAGTGTTTTATTGTGATTTTTGATTATGATAATATGGAAACAACAGTTATCAAGAACTTCAAAGGTGGAGAAAAAGAAATTTCTGCTCAAATGTTTGACGATGAGCATGGCAAGATTATGAAAGCTGTCCTAAAGCCCGGTGCATCTATCGGTTATCATAAGCATGAGGGTAACGGCGAAATTGTTTATGCTATCAGTGGTAGTGCTACAGTCCTTTATAATGACGGTGAAGAATCTTTTTCTGCCGGTCAGTGTCATTATTGCCCTAACGGTAATAGCCATAGTATCATCAATACAGGTGATGAGGACTTTGTTATGTTCTGTGTTGTTCCTGTACAGAAGTGATTTTTAGTTTATTAATTTTTGATTTCCTAAATATAAAAACAAAAGTAAAAGCAGTTTGTGAAAATAAAATCACAAACTGCTTTCTTTATATGTATTCTTTTTTCTTTAAATTTGTTTTAGATTAATATAGTTGTATAAATTAGTTTTTTAATTTTTATTGTGGGTTAAGGTTAGCTAGATAAATTAGGGTTTGTGGGGATGATTATGTTGTGTAGGTTAATTAGATAGTAACCGATTAATA
>OIZA01001081.1_pt1 | contig 10556 bp, 7 predicted proteins | sample 1588381 | NCBI WGS metagenome assembly OIZA01 (sample SAMN03283277) | human gut metagenome | biome: human-associated habitat; material: feces | host: Homo sapiens | place: Peru | collected 2012 | reverse complement strand
TCGATTCCCCCAGGGGGTGCCATGAAAAAAGCAGCCGCCAGGCTGCTTTTTTCAAATGAAGTTTGAAGGTATCACACCGAAAGTCATTTTAATGGCTTTCGGTGTGATTTTTTATATGGAACTTGTTATTCTCCGAAATGTATCATCTGCCGCGGACGTTTAGCCACATATCTTTTGATGATAACTAATTATTGGAAATCAAGAGCGGATTGCGATATTTATTTAAGTGTATTTTTTGCACTTGAATGTTTTAAAATCTTGCTGAGAGTTTCTGAATCAAAATCTGCTTCAATCCACCTTACTGCAAATGTGTACCTTAGTAAATGAAAATTGGGATCGCTAATATGCCCGTTATTTGAATCTGTTCTAGACTGTTTTTGGTTTAATTACTAATTTATATTGCTACATAGATCCACAATAGCTTGATTGATTTGATTACAAAATTAGGTGATGAAAATGTTCTCAATAATATTTTTTCTTTTGACCCGTTAAATAAAATAATATGTTTTTATATTGTAACGTACACAAATTGACTATAAGTATTCCGGTGTAAAGACATATGAATACTCACAACTTGTATCTGGCAAAGTCCACTAATAAAACTAAAAGTGGCTGTTACCATTTCAAACATACTCAACGCTTTGTACTGCTTGTGAGCTTTATTCAATGATGGCTTGATAAATTGGCATTAAGAATGTTTGAGCATATTTGCAAGACTTTCTAATATATATTCAGCGATTTTAAAGATAATCTATCACTCTCATCAAGTTGCTTAAATATAGTGTTCCATAAAAGGTGTAATGATTTTTTGATAGGATACTTGTAGATTCAAGATTAGTTTTGTTTTTATTTCATCATGAGTTTAAGCACATAATAAGCACTTGTATTTTGCCTTTCAGCTTGTATTACACAGGAAAATATATTGAGATTCACAGCTTCTGTACTTCCCCTTGTAACTAATTTTTGGCATCATGATATACTGGAATTTTAAGACTGTACAATGTCTAATTTCGACTTTTTTTGTGTTTTTTATTTGATACCTTGACAAATTAGACAACACTAAGTATAATCGTAATTGTTATTTCGAACTTTGCTTTGATAAAGAATTTGATCTATGAAAAATATAAATTGAAAAAAGGAGAGGCCTATGGAAAACTACGAAGTAAGTGAGTTTCCAAAACTTGATAGAGATAGCTTGATTGAAATTCTAACAGAAGAACTCCCTATATTAAGAGCGAAAATCGGAATATCGCAAGAAGAGGTTTCAAATGTTGTTGGAATTTCACGTCAAACATACAATGCTATTGAAACCGGGAAAAGAAAAATGTCTTGGAGCACCTTTTTGTCGTTAACTTTGCTTTATGGATATAACGAAAAAACAACAAGTATTGTAGAGGCGAGCGGTGCGTTTCCAATATCTTTGAAGCAAACGCTTAGCATTAACAGAAGAAAGAGGGATGAGTGAAAAATGGCATATAAATGCAGAATTTGTGGAATAAATGAGGTGGACAATCAAGGGGATATATGTGAGTTGTGTGCAGTTGGTCAAGATCCATATGCACAAGGTCAAACAACATCTCAAAATACCCCACGTCCCTCACAGTCAAGTATAAATAATAGCCAAAGTAATAATGTTCCCTACGTTCCTCAAAGAAGCAACAACAGAAAAGTGCTTTTGAATGGTGGAACATCGCTTGGCAATCAGGATCCCTACGGAAATGATATGACGGCAACAAACCATCAGTCTTCTGTACAGGTTTATTCGGCGGGACAAGTTCCACAGTCTTCACAGCAAAGTTCAAATGTTGTCAATACCGTTCCGAATACTAATATTTTTGGCAATCAACCAATTACTACCGGCATTACGAAAAATATATCCGTTGATAATCAGAAAAAGCCTATTTTAGTGAAATGGTTCCGGGCACTTTTTACTAGGATACCATTTACTTTAGACGACGATGTGACAATGTTTCAGGTGTTTCCGGACTTTTCCGGAACAGCGCTTAATGCCCTTGGAAATGCTTGCGATCAAGTTATTGTTTACGGAAAACTAAATAATGGGGCTGTTAGTGAAAATAATGATGTTGAAGTGTATGGACGTCGGGACTCTAACAATAACATTATTGCAAAAAAAATAAAAAACAAAGCAAGCGGAACCACAATTACTCCTGCAAGAACTATCGGCCAAGGTGTGGTTTGGCTTATCACAATAATCATCGTTGCCTTAGTAGCTATGATGATTTTAAAATTGGGAATAGAAGGCATTATATGGGCGACAGTGATTATTTTGTGTTTGACAAATTTGCCTAGAGTTTTAAAAATAATAGGGGTTATCATAGGGGCGATTTTTTCATTAATTAAGCGACTTTTTTAACAAGGAGAGACATTAGATGGTGAATTACAACGGATATACTTCTGCCGAAAAAAACCATGTTCTTTGTAGAAAGGATCTTGATTTTATCCAGAATGGCAACTTCATTTCCACTGGATATGAAGAAAGCCCCAATATGCAGTTTTTCAAAGTGAACGGACTTACACGTTTTTGGGAAACAGAGCGCGATTTTTCTGTAAACACACTTGTTGGAGATATTCTTAACGCTAGTGTTCGCCACGGTGTGCCCTTTGCATATGTGATTATTGGTAATGAAAACGGAATCAATATATATGTTGGAACGATGAAACTTCTTCAGGATAGTTTGCGCTCCTCATATGAATCTGTATTTCCGGGCATTGATATTGAATATGTCTCGGATAATCCTTTGCGGACAAGCCCAAGGGAGTACGGCGGTATGTTTACCGGTATTCCCACGGACAAACTTGGAATCGAGAAAAAAAGCTTTCAAATAGAAAACATTTGCCGAGGCATGCAGGGAAAAAACTTCACGTATGTAATTCTCGCATCTGGAATCAGCAATATTGCGGTCACTCTTGGACACGAAAGAATACTTGAAGAAATGGAAAGCGTTTTTACGCTGATTAACCAAACAATTTCTGGCGGAGCACAAGGCAATCTTTCGGCACAAAAACAAGATTTTCATAGCAAAAATTATTTTGAAAATCTTGAGGTTCTCGAACAAATGCTCAAAGTAGGGATCGCACGGGGAATGTGGCGAGTAAACGGATACTTTGCATCCGATAATCCTACGGATGCGAAGCGGCTTGGAAATATTATTAAAGCAAGCTATTCCGGTGATGATTCAAAGCCAGAGCCTTTTCGTGTTATTGATTATAACTCAATCAAAGACGTGATTTCTAACACATATATGATGGCTGATTTAATTGAAAATCCTGAACTTCATCCTTTGGGGAGATGGCAGCGACCTGGTTTTAATCAGGCAATAACCTTGTTTATTTATAAATATCAAACAGTATTGGATAGTGACCAGTTGGCGACGATGTGTCAACTCCCAACGAAAGAATTTTCGGGTTACTACATAGATCAGTATGTTGAATTTGATGTTTCCAACAGAACAAAAAAAATGCTGAAAAAGCCTATACCGATTGGCGATATTTGCGTGGCAGGTAGGAAGGATAATTCGACGGCGAGCAACCTTTACTTTATGGAAAAAGATGATTTTACTCGACATGCGTTGATTATTGGTATAACTGGTGGCGGTAAGACTAATACTTCAAAGTCAATTTTGAATACATTGTGGAATGCTGACGACCAGAATGAGAAAGTACCGTTTATGGTCATTGAGTCAGCAAAACGTGAGTATTGGGAACTGCGAAATCTAAAAGGATTTGAAGATCTGCTTGTATTCACGTTGGGCGCTGAAGCAACTCAAACTTCGGTTAGATATAGAATTAATCCATTTGAAACCAATCCAAAGATTTCGTTGCAAACACATATAGATTATTTGTTGTCGACTTTTAAGGCGGCATTTGACTTGTATCCGCCTATGCCTTATATTCTCGAAAAGGCTGTCTATGAAATATATAGCGACCGAGGTTGGGATATTGTTGAAAATATCAACCGTTTTGGACTAACCGAATATCCTACTCTGTCAGATCTTTACAATAAGATAGATGTGGTAGTTGACAGCATGGGATATCATCAAGAGGTTCAGTCAAATGTGAAGGCGGCTCTGCAAGCAAGAATATACTCTTTGATGATTGGCGGAAAGGGTGCAATGCTTAATACACCAAAGTCAGTACCTATCGAAGAACTACTATCTCGCCCGGTAGTTATGGAATTAGAGGACTTGGGAGATGATGAAACAAAGTCTTTTGTTATTGGTATTCTGCTTGTTCAACTCTATGAATATCGAAAATCGCAAATGACGAAAGGCAGCAAGCATCTCGCTCATATTCTTATGGTTGAGGAAGCACATCGCCTTTTGAAAAATGTTTCAGAATCTGGTGAGGGTGGTAATACAAGAGCTAAATCAGTTGAATTCTTCTGCAACTTGCTTGCTGAAATTCGTACTTTTGGGCAAGGAATTTTGATAGCAGATCAGATTCCGACAAAGTTGGCTCCAGACACTATTAAAAATACGAACCTAAAAATTGTTCATCGCACTGTTGCGCTTGAAGACAGGGAGACAATCGGTAAAGCTATGAACATGAGTTCGGAACAAATCGAATATTTGAGCTCGTTAAGGCGTGGATATGCCGCTGTTTATGCGGAGGGCGATAATCGTCCGAAGTGCGTTAAATTTCCACTTGTAAAATCATACTATGAAAAAAATCGCGATGAAGTAATAACTGAAGTTAAGAAAAAAGTTTATGACATTGCAAGTGGTTACGACGAGATAATCAATCATCATGCAGGGTGTTCCTATTGTGAACATCGATGTAGATATTACAAAAAGATTTCTGAATACATCAATACAAATGTTGCGACCGATAAGGTTTTAGATAAATGGACAGTAAAAAACTTTATTCCAAAATCGCTTGATACTTTTCTAAACTCTGAATTGATGAAGAAAGTAAATATACAGAACGATTTTGAACGACTTTGTATATTGGGGTATGTCTTGGCTCAAAAGGAAGATCTAAATGATGGTCAACGGCAAAAATATTTGTCTGACTATCTTAGATATAAAAAAACAAATTAAAAAACGGAGGCAAGGGGATTATGGCAGATTATGCAATCAGTTCGGCGAATTTAAATGCGATTGAAAATGGTTTAAGAGCCATTAACAACAATCTTGGTACGCTGAACAACAATCTTGAAGTAATCGACAATAATGTTGACAATGTTAATAACAATGTTAAGGTCGTTTACGATGAAATCGGTGCTTTGGCACGTGATTTTCATGATTTTGTGCAGGTACAGGTTAAGGCAAATGCTTTATCCAAAGCTCAGCAGAGAGTCATTCAAATTAGACAAGAAATGGAAAAACGATTTGGTCATTATGACATTGTAAGAAGAACTACCACTGGTATTCTCCAGGCAGATGATCTCGGCATTGTAAAAAAAGATACTATTAGCAATGCTACGGAGGAACTGATGATTTCCACTCCTGGTTATTGGCTTGCTCCTTGCTTGGTGGCACTTGCAGCTTGGATTAATGACCAGCCTGAACTGGCTGAGCGTGCTCTCAGAGAGGGTATTAAGAGGAATGACGAAAAAACATCTTTATTCTTTGCGTTGATTTGCCGTCGTGCAGATCGTAAGAGCGCTGCTCTCAAATGGACTCAGCGTTACCTGGCAAATCAGGATGAAGAAAACCTCGACAGAAAAACTGTTATCATTCTTGATGCGTTTGCAAGTGGTCTTTTGGGTGCTGACTCCGAAGGTGTTGTTTCTAATCAGATGAGTGAATGGCTTGAACATCTTGCGGACAAGCCCGGCTTTGTCGAACAGCAGACGAAGCAATGGTCTGATGCTATAAATCTTAAGAGAAAGCCACTTTCTTCTGATGGATATACATATCTTCGTAAATACAGCAAAACATGGCCTTTGCTGCAGGATATTATGGAAGGCGCGATGCTTCACGCTGAAATTTTAGACTATTTCACCGCTATTTTTGAGCAGGAAGTCTCTACTGATTCTCTAAAGGCACAGCTTGATGAAATTTTAAACAGTCTTGTTAGCGAATTTGACGATGAAGAAATTCCTCTTAGAAAAGAAGAGAAATACAATCAGTTTGTCATTGATTTCGAAGGTGATGAAGATCGTGCTCGTCAAAATATGGTGGTTGAAGAGACCGCTTTTGAAGAACACAAAGATTTCACCCAATTGCTCACAGATGCGGCTATGAAGCCGGAAAGTTCTCACGCAAGTGTTTCTACTCAAAAGTTTGCCATTGCTCTTTCTAAAGATTGGATAAGTAACGCATATAGCGATGTTGTTGCGCAAAATCGCATGAAAATTCCGAACGAAATCGAAATCAACGTAGATACATTTAATGATAAAACCACTGACGGTCAAAATGAGACCGAACTTATTAGTAGGTTTAATGCGTTGGTCGACCATGAAAAAACAAATGCTTTGGCGCAAACTGTTCTCTCCGGCTTTGAAAAGTTTTGCCTTTGGGGTGGCGCTGTAATTGGCGGTATTGGCATTGTTATGATAATAGTTGGCCAGGTTCTTCTTGGCATAATTGCAATTATTGCTGGTGCGGGTATGGTTATCAATCATTTTTCTAAGAAGAAAAAAATTGAACAGAATCGCCAGAACATCGAAGCCCAATTTGAAGAGAAACGCACGAAGGGTTCTCAGATTATTAGAGCTACACTTGCCGAAGTTGTTGACTTTAGAGCTGAGTTTGCCGAAAAGGATGGTGAAAGTAAGAAAGTTATCGATTTACTTGAACAGATTACTCCAGAGCAGTATGTAAAGAAACTTTCGGATTCTAATCGTAGAATTAAGGTTCAGTAAAGGAGAATAAAGAAATGGATGCTAAAAGTAAAGCTGATTTTATAAACTCTGTTGCGTCAGGAAGTAATATCACTTGCCCTGAATGCGGAGCCAACAATAAATCTGGCAGTAGATTCTGCATCGTTTGTGGTGCGAAAATTGCCATTAATCAGGAATCTCAGAACAATGCCCCCGCATTTGAGCCGACTAAAGAAGCAGCTTCAGCTAAAGCTGTAGAATATGTAGAGCCTAATAATGCGTTTGCGCAGGGGTTGCCCGATTGGAGTATCGAGCCTCCGCAGGTAATGGTAAGGAGGCGTTAATTCGATGTTATCTACAGCTATTGCACCTCCGAAGACATATTCTGATTGGGTTGCTGTTTTAGATATGTTAAAAACAAAATCTGATGATGAGGCTGTTTTATCTGCGATGCAAAAAGGTACCATTGAATGGCAATCAGGTGTCGCCGAGCGGTTTGCAAAAAAGCTGATTGATGTAATTAACTATCGAATGAATGCTGCTTCTGACAAATTTCAAAAAGAAATGAGTCGTTCAAATGGGCAAGAGAGAGCCATTGTCCAGGCTCTCCTTGCCTTCCGCAAGGAGTTATGCTTTTTATCTAAAGCAATCAATCTTCCTGCAATCCCTGATAAAGATCGACAGCAGTATTATCAGTTGGTAATCAATCAGGCAAATAGTGTGCAGAGTTCTCTTGAAGATTCTGCAAAAAAGGATCGTAGCGGTAAACTTGCAAGTATTGTGAGGAATAATAAAGTAAATGTATTTTGAAAGGAAAGCTGATATATGAGTGATGTTGCAAAGAGTAAAGAACTCTTGAAAAGATACTCTATCGCTCGTATCCCTTTCATAGCGATTAACACAATTGAGAGAGCAAGAACTTTGGATATATTGAAAGAAATTTCCGAGGAACTGGCATTGCCTTTCTATGTACATACGCTATCAAAGGGTATCTATGATTTGGGTACGGAGAAATCAATCAATGATGATAAATCCGTGTATGGGGCTATCGACTTTATGAGCGAACAAATGAAGCGCAAGCAGTATATGACGCTTGTTTTGACGGAAGTTCCCGATATTAGCGGTGATAACGGAGATTCTCGACAGATTTTGGATTTGGTTACATTGGCAAATGAATCCGGCGGTGTGGTAATTGTACTTACCAACAATGCTGTATGGAATCAGCTTCAAAGATTGGGAATGGTTATTAAGATTGACCTTCCTAATGAAGACGAAATGTATTCTATCATCAAAGAGTACATAGATGATTACCGTTCTGAAATTCCTATCGAGTGGGATAATAACGACATTCGTGAAGCGGCATCCACTTTGGCGGGGGTAACTCGAATTGAAGCTGAAAATGTAATTGCGGCTTTGATTGCAAATAAAAGCATCAAAAAGTCCGATATGGATGAAATCAGATATGCAAAGGACAGATTATTTTCTGATATATCTGGTTTGGAAAAAATTGATGTTGATGAAAGCGTTAAGGATGTTGGTGGTTTGGCCGGACTTAGAAAATGGTTGAACGAAAAGAAGGAACTTCTTACTCCGGAAAAACGCGACGAATTAAAGGCTAAAGGGTTACAGCCCCCAAGAGGAATCTTGTTGGTTGGCGTGCCTGGTTGCGGTAAATCTCTTTCTGCAAAATCGATTTCTGCCAACTGGAAACTGCCGTTGTATCGTTTGGACTTTGCGACGGTTCAGGGCAGTTTTGTAGGTCAGTCGGAACAGCAACTCAAAGATGCTTTAACCACAGCAGAGAATGTATCACCTTGTATCCTTTGGATAGATGAGATTGAAAAAGGTTTATCTGGCGCAGGTGGTTCTAATGATGGCGGCGTATCTACTCGTATGGTCGGACAATTTTTGTTCTGGTTGCAGGAATGCAAAAAGCAAGTATTTGTTGTCGCAACAGCGAATGATGTTTCTATGCTGCCGTCTGAACTTCTGCGAAGAGGTCGATTTGACGAATTGTTCTTTGTTGACTTACCTACTGCAGATGAGCGAAGAGATATCCTCTCACTGTATATGCGCAAATATTTGAAACTTGACTTTGTCGGCGCTTTCGCAGATAAAATAGTAGAACTTACCGATGGGTTTACTGGTGCCGACCTGGAATCTACCGTAAGAGACTTGGCATATCGTTCTATTGCAAACAGTAATTTTGTGCTAAATGAGAAAAATATGCTTACAGCATTTAATAATGTTGTTCCTCTCTCTCAGACGAGTCCTGAAAAGATTGAAGCCATCCGAGATTGGGGTAAGGAGCGGGCTGTTCCTGCTTCCGGTAAACCGATCGGCGGAGAAGAACTTTCGCAGAAAAAAAACGGACCCAAGACACGCAAGGTGTTGGTGTGATAATTCTACGCAGACACGGCTGCTTGATTTTGCAAACCATACCGTGTCTGCGTTAATTTTTACGGAGGAGAAAACATGGGCACCAATTTGGAAAGCTATAGAAGTGAAGAGATCAACGAAACCCCAGAGGTAGAAGATGATAGCGAACAGTTGTCCGAGACAGAAGAAACTTCCGAAAATTTTGATGATTGCTTTTTGAATGAAGTTCAGGATAGCAACGGAAATGAAGTAAACGCAGAGTCCTTGGAAGATGCTGAGGAAGATTATGATGACTGCGAAGCCAAGATAGAGGAAACGAGAGAAAATAATCCTGAACTGACTGAAGAAGATGAAGATTTTAATGATTGCGGTAAAGAAACCGAAGATCAATATGTTGTAGAAGTAACATATTTCACAGATGGAGAAATCAGCCAAGAAAAAGCGAGCACTGAATTGCAAGAAGTGTATAACGAATGTGATGACCCAGAGGATATGCAACAGCTCAAAGAAAATGCAAATGAAAATGAGCGTATAGAGGTGTGTAGTGCAGAGGTTGTTGAGCGACCCGAAAATAGTGAGCTGGACGAAGAAGTGACTGAGGAAGAATACAAAGAAACACAAGAAGGATTGGAAGAAGCACAGGAAAATCCGGAAGTCAGGCAAGAAGCAGTTCAGAAATATCAAGAATCTTTGGAAAGCCAAAACAAGCGTGAATACCACGTCTTTGAAAAAAATAAAAACATAAATAACGAAAGCTCGGAAGGAATTGATACAGAAACAGACGATGAAGTATCTGAAAGAACAGAAGAAAACGAGGAAGCGGAAGATGTTGAGGATACCTCCGATGATCCACCCAAAGTGCTCAAAAGGGATGAAAATGACCTGAGACAATCAGGTGACAAGGCGATTGAAAAGCGCTTGGAAGCAAAAGAAGACGATTATCGGGACAAAGGTCTTTCCGAAGAAGAAATCGCAACGCGCCTTGAGGCGGACAGAGAAGAGTATGAGAAGGAACTTGCCGACGATTCGCCCTATGGCGACTCATCTTCGGAGGAAACAAGTGAGGTTGAGTCATATACTGCGGAGACTAATGAAAATTATTCGGACAACGCAGATGACGAACTGAGCGGCGACGAGAACAAGTTGGAACATGGAGACTATCCGCCTGAGGCTGAAGAAGTTCCCGAAGTCGAAGAACCGTACCATGCAAGAAGAACTGAGAGCACGGAGCAGTCGGAAGAAGTTCCAGAAGTCGAAGAACCGTACCGTGCAAGAAGAACCGAGAGCACGGAGCAGTCGGAAGAAGTTCCAGAAGTCGAAGAACCGTACCGTGCTAGAAGAACCGAGAGCACGGAGCAGTCGGAAGAAGTTCCAGAAGTCGAAGAACCGT
>OIZA01001079.1_pt1 | contig 10575 bp, 9 predicted proteins | sample 1588381 | NCBI WGS metagenome assembly OIZA01 (sample SAMN03283277) | human gut metagenome | biome: human-associated habitat; material: feces | host: Homo sapiens | place: Peru | collected 2012 | reverse complement strand
CCGCGCATCTACAATATGCTGCAGGATAAGTTTCTGCTGCAAAATCAGATCAGCAACGGCTATATCAAGATGACAAACGCTCTGTTTTCCAACCGTGGCGTACAGCACATCGTGGATGTGGCCTATGGAAAAAGGGCGTCCACCGATTAAAGTGAGACGCCCACGGCTAAACAGTATTGACTTTTCTTAAATCTGGGGCAGAATCTCTCCAATATCCCCGCCGATACAGATAGATCGCCTTTCGATCTCTTCGGGGCAAATGGACTGCCCACGATTGATACAAGCATAGTGACATTCGGGTTCTTAACCATTATCTGCCAGAATGGATATTTGATGATGCCGGGGGTGTTATGTTTATTGCGTACCATTTTTGTCGTCTGCCATTTGCAGCCAGAAACAAAAACATACCCCTGTGATTATCTTGCCAATATATACCTACTGCTTCTTGCCCGCCCATCCTGTAAAAGCAGACCGGTTTTGACCATTTTCCTGATCAGCCGGGAAGCGGTGGACGCGCTGATACCAAGCAGTTCCTCTGCCTCTGGTCTTGTAATGGTGTGGTGCTCCCGGATATAGGCCAACACTCGCTGTTCATTGCTATCCGGTTCCAAAACAGGGGTAGACGGGACATTTTCAATCGGTGCAGGAACAGCCTTCGTCTCATATTTCACATTGATGTTGGGCAGCGTGATCTTAAAGCTGTTCTTTGTAGTAGAAATCACAGGTTTTTCCGAAGAACCCTCATATATCTCCATAATTTTTGTAAGCCCTGTGCCGTATGCCTCAATCAAATGCAGCCGATAAAAGACATTGGCGAGATTTTGGTTTCTGCACACAGAGATACCTGCTAAAATGTCCTCCAGGTCAATTCCGGGCATAAGACCGCCAATAGACACAAATTCAATGCGGTCATCATAAATGCTGATCAGAGAGCTGGCGCTGAATGAATAGTCCCGATGGACGAGAAGGTTCAACAGTGCCTCTCTGACGGCAATCACCGGATAGTCCCGAACATCAATGCGTGAGAGCTTTTCAATGGTGGCACGGGTCTGATTGCGGAAGTCGATGTACTCATAGACTTCATTCATCTGCTTCATCAGAGAGCCGCCAAACTCCCGACGATCCTTGAAAATCATCTGGTTGGTCCCCTGAAAAACGGCTACCTTGATAGTGTGGGGATTCTGGTCAGACAGGAGCAAGGCCAGATTACTGTATAACCCATCGTTATCCACGAGCTTCAGCGTGCGCATTTGCTGCGGTCCAAACTCAACTTTACGGAATTGAAATTCCTTTTCAGTGGCCTTAAATGTAAGTTCCTGCTCCAGGCAGCGCATGGCCTCAAAGCGATCTCCATCAGTCTCCTTGATCATGCGGCGAATTGCGGTATCGGTGGCTGGAACAGAGGAATAGCCCTGCCGGACATAGACACCCTCCGGGCGCATTCCTTTTTTGGCGATGTAATATGGACGATCTGTGCCACGCTGGACATTTATCTCAATGATTTTCTTTCCGGCTTCTTCAATGGTCTTGTAGTGAAGGAACATGGTGACATCCGGCTTGATGGAGTCCCGGACCATGTTGCTGACTTGCAGTGCGGTGCCATCCGGGTCATCCAACCCCACAGCTTCGCCGTCATCCCGGACGCCGATATACAGCGTACCGCCGTCACTGTTTGCAAAGGCAATGATCTCCTTTTTGATGTCATCCACAACGACCGATTTCAATTCCACGGTTTCACTTTCCCGATAAGGCATATCTTCATCTCCTTTGACAAATTATCTCGTCACCATTATAACGAATCTCGTCAAACAAGTCAACCAGATTGACGAGATTCAAGGACGCCAATGACGAGATACATTGATTGTTCCCGTGTGTTCAAGGAATTATCACCTGTTGTACAAAAGCAAACCACAGCTATCTCGTCAATTCAGCCATCATTCCGTTGCATAGCTGACTGGATTAAGTGTCCTAAACTTCATATAGTATTTGGAACATTTAACGTGCTCGGCAAATAGAGCCAGTTGTTCATAAGGTGCATGCTGAACAGGCGGTACATCACTCCGCAGCCCACGCATTTGTCTTTAATACCCGGCATATCACGAAAACACAGCGAACGAAAGCGGCGAATGGCGTCGGATATCGAAGGAAGCATGTTCGACCAAATTACATTTGGGAGTGAAAATTGACTTGCGCTATATTCTGTACGCATTTACCACAACAATGCGTATTCATGCTGTAAATGCGCAGAAAGAGCCGTGTAATTAGATAAACTATTTTTAGGAGGTTATCATTATGTTGATTGCTATTGACCACGGTAATTACTCAATCAAAACCCCGCATTTTTCTTTTGTGTCCGGACTGACGGAACATACCGTAAGGCCGCCCATGGCGGACGAGGTTCTGGAATATGACGGGAAATACTGGGCGTTGACTGGCCAGCGCCTGCCCTACATGCGTGATAAAACCAGAGACGATCGGTATTTTGTGCTGTCGCTCTTTGCCATTGCCAAGGAACTCTCTGCAGCTGGTGCGAATACGGCGCTTGAGCAGATTGACCTTGCCGTCGGCTTGCCCCCGGAGCACTATGGCATGCTGCGTGAGCGGTTCGCACAGTATTTCCGGCGCTACGGAACGGTCAACTTTGTCTATAATAATCAGCCCATGAGCATCGTGGTTCGCAATGTCTTCGTATATCCGCAGGCCTATGCCGCAGTTGTGCCGCAGTGCGGTCAGCTGCTGAAAACATTGAGAATGTTTGTTGTCGATATTGGCGGGTACACCACCGATGTGCTGCTGCTTCGGAACGGTAAGCCGGATCTGCAGTTTTGCCGTAGTCTGGAGAGTGGCGTTATCACAATGAACAACGATGTTATCGGCAAGATCAGCGCACAGCATGATATGCGGATCGAGGATGAACATATCTGCGCCGTGCTGCGCGGACAGGAAACTATTTTACCGGAGAGCGTAAAGAGGGCGATCCGTGAAGCTGCACAGCAGCATGCAAAGGATATCTTGGACAAACTTCGGGAGCTTCAGGTGGATCTTCGCACCAACCCTGCAATTTTTATTGGCGGTGGAAGCATTCTGTTCCGTCCGCTGATTGAGAGCACCGGATTGGTTGTAAGTGCCTCTTTTGTTGAGGATACGAAAGCAAATGCCGTTGGCTATGAACTGCTTGCGCGAGGCCAGTTAGCTATGCGTGCCGCGCAGTGACGGAGGTGTCATTGTGAAGCAGAATGGGAAGTACAGGTTTTCGCTGCAATTCAAGGCGGATTCCAACGCCAATATAGCAGCGGGTGAGCTGCTTGAACGGCTTGGCAATCGAAAGAGCGCGGTAGTGGTAGCTGCCTTAAACGACTATATTTCTGTACATCCTGAGATTGCTGCCGGAGCCACCAGAATCAGTGTTAGAATAGAAAGCGAAGTGAAGCGTGAGTCACTTGAGGAAATGATACGTGCATTGATTGATGAAAAGATTGCAGCACTTCAAATGCAACCCAATGCAGCGCCGCCGTACATAGATGAACAGGTGCAGGGGAATCTGAGCAATGACATTGCAGCAATGATCAGCAATCTGGATCTGTTTGGGTGATTATGAAGCATTTATCCGCATGGAAAAACGGATAATCCGGTTGCAAGTAGAATTTTTTTACTAACAGGTGTATATCCGCATTATCAGGGCGGAAATCGGATTGTTAGTCGCTTCTGCGGCACGCCTCTTTTTTGTAAAATATAGGTATAAAGGAGACGATGCCGGTGGATAGAAAATCTCTTGGAGCGAGGATAAAAGCGCAGAGGATAAAATGTGGTCTATCGCAAGAGGAATTTGCGGAGAAACTGCATTGCACGAGTAGTCATATCGGAAAAGTGGAAAACGGCAAGGTTGGTGTCAGCATCGAGTTGCTGGTTTCTATTGCAAATGAGCTACAGACTACTGTAGATCAGCTTTTGCAGGACTCCTACGACTATAAGGAGCAAGTTATCATTCGTGATATCTATAAGCGCATTGGAAACCTTCCGATAAAGACAAAAATCACCGCATGCGAAATGCTGCAGTATCTGATCGACATCATAGAAAAGGCGCACGATTAGTTGATGAGGCTATGTGTCCTACACAGTACGCGAAGACACTGCGTTGTTGAAACGATAACTCAATTCTGTAAAATTTCATATTTTGCAATTACATAGGAAGACCGTACAGCGCCAAACCTGCACGGTTCACAAAAGTAAAGGCTGTCCGGTTTAAGCTGGGCGGCCTTTGCGCCGTTTTGAGGAGGGATTGCAATGGGTCATGACAGAATGATAGCTTGTGGCGACAACAGGTGTTGGTGCTACGCGCACCAAGAAATGCTGAGTGCTCTTGAGCAACGCATAAGCGGAATGACAGATTCGAGAAAAATCATAGAAGCTTCGCTGAAAATCGCTGTTGAGTATTATCAGGCAGACCGTGCGTTTATCCTTGACATCGATGATGAATTGGATGTTGGCTGCAACACCTACGAGTACTGCAGCAATGGCGTTGACTCAAAACGGCGTCAGCTTCGGACTGTCCCGCTGGAACTTCTTCCAAAGTGGCATGAGGCCATACATCGCCGCCGACCGATCATCATAAAAAATGTGGAACGGCTGCGAGGTAATAGTCCGGACGAGTTTGCTTATCTTCGCCGGTTCGGGGTCAGTTCCTTGTGCGCAGTCCCTTATTTCAGAAAGAAAAGCACTGGCCTTATCGGCGTTGACAATCCGAAGTCGAATGTAGAGCATACACAAATGCTGTACAGTCTTGCACGAATCGTGGCGATGGAGCTTTGCGAGATGCAATTCCGGGAACGTGTGGCTCTTACGGCCCGTGACACTGAACACAGAGATGCATCACATGTTCATGTTAACATGTTCGGCAGAATGGAGATCATTGCGCATGACGGGACGCTTCACGACAATGCGTTTCAAGGCTCGTCCAGCTATAACCTGTTTACATTCCTTGTTTTGAATCGCAAGAGTGAGCATCCGCTATACCAGTTGGCTACGATGATATGGGAAAATGGAGAATCGGAGAACCCGTTTTCCTCCATACGAAATGTGACCAGCCGGTTGAGAAAAACGCTTGATTACATCGGTCTGGGCCGCTTGATCCGGGTCGAACATAAAATGCTCTCTCTGAATCCGGCATATGTAATAACAACTGATGTCGATGGGTTTGATGAATTGAATCGGAAAATACTGCAGGCCAGAAATGCCGCGGATCCGGATATGGCCGTGCTGCGCCACCTTTACGAACAAGTGCTGGCGCTGTATCAAGGGAGTCTGCTTCCGCGTCAGGATCATTATCATTGGGTAATGGCAAAGGCGGTCGCTTACCAGAATCAATATCTGGGGATCCTGAATGACTACCTGGAGCTGCTCTATAAGGAGCGTCAGTTTGTCGAAGTCCAGAAAATTGCTTCGGATTCGCTGTCTATCGACGTATATGCGTCGGCCATGCATTTCCACCTTATCCGAGCATTGCTGGCAACGGGCAGCAAGTCGCTTGCCAAGGTATACTTCAGGCAGTCGGATAAATTCCTCACAGACGAGCATCGACGAGAGCTGAACCGGCTTTTCATGAATGCCGGAGTATAACGGCAGCGTTCCGGCAGCTTGACTTGAGACAAATTGGATGCAAATTTCGTGACATAAAAGAAACTTTTTCGGGTAAGTTATTGAGCCCTATCTGCACCTGCCTATTCGTTACAGTTGAAAAAACTGTACGCGGGCAGGTGTATTTTTATGGGACGTAGGTACCCGTATGCAGGGAGAGGGGGTGATTCCAGTGATTTGATCAGCTGTGATCTTCTCCTGTTCCTGACTCTAACTCAATACACAAAAAATCACAGCATGCCATTTTGGTGTGCTGCAATTTTCTTTGCCAAGGTGGCATGCGCTGAAGGAGGCGCTGAAAATGTCACCCCGGCAAACGGAAAATGATGAATTGCGCGGCAGGTTCACGGTTTGGATCACCAAGACCGCGAGAAATGCGCAGATTAATTACCTGCGAAAAGAGAGCCGGCAGCCCAAGACCATACCGCTTGAAACGACGGAAGTTCAATTGATAGCCAGTGAACAGGATGCACTGGAACAGACTGTGTCCGTTGCGAATGGCTTCGATTTCATGGAGAGCCGTCTGGCAGACGCATTTCGGGAATTGCCGTTGATGCGCAGACGCATATTGGAGATGCTTTTCGTGGAGGAGCTTTCTCCGGTAGAGATTGCGGCGAAGCTGCACTGCACGGTGCAGCATGTATATAACCAGCGTTCGCTTGCCATCAAGCGGCTGCGTCAGCAGATGATGAAGGAGTGTGGCCAGAATGACGAACAGTGAATTTCGCTCATTGCTGGAAGCGGCAGTAAGGGGCAACTCTGATGCGCTTGCAGCTATATTTGAGCTATACATGCCCCTGATCAACCGCCTGAGCCGGTATAATGGGCAGTTGGACGAAGATTGCAGGCAGTATATTCTGATCCATATTGCGCTGCATATATCCGAGTTCAGGATATGAATTTTAAGAAAAAAGCTCAGAGGACATTAGATTATGCGATTTTTGCTTGTTTTTGCTTATATGAAAGCATCCCCACCTGTACCTTGAAAATTGAACAACAGCGCCCTCTATTTCCTCTGGCCGCGAGCGGCTATCCATCTGACTGTGGTCAGATCCATGAGCACATAAATACGGACGGCAACCGTATGCGCCTTGACCTGCCAGGGGGGACAATGATACTTCCGTAACTCGCGGCCCGGCCATGATGAAGGCGGGGGGATGAAATTTCCATGGACCTGTTCGCCACAGGCGGAGGGTTGTTGTATTCAAACGAAAAGGTATTGCTGTATTTATCCCCGGTCATAAGTGTAATATAGTGAGCATTTGAGTTAACAAATATCATTTTGCCTAATATGGAGCGTAGCATTGCTGGCAAAAGTGCATTTATTCTCATGTGATCGGAGATCGGATGAAATGAAAGGATAGATGCACTATGGAAAAACTAATTACCAGAAAAGAAGCTGCGAAGATCCTTGGCATTAGCATCGCAACTTTAGATGCAGCCAGACAAAATGGACTGATCTCATATGTTCAGTATGTGCCAAATGGATGTGTGTACTTTACAAATACGGCGCTTCAGGAGTATGTGGCCAAATGCACGAAAAGAGCAAGGCCTGCTGAGACCAGTATGACATACCGCAAAAAGCGCCACTCAAAAAAATAGTATACACCCTATACCGTTGGGACAAAACTGCTGTCAGGAGGTAACAAAGTGGCAAGGAAGAAAAAAGAAATTCCCGTATATGGAACAGTAATTCAGAGAGGCGTCAAATATTATAGAACACGCTTGATGGATGCAGACGGAAGGCGCGTCGCTCTTTACGCACAGACACCTGAGGAACTCTATGAAAAAGTGCGTGAGGCACAGCGCCAGATTGAGGAGGCGGTATTCCGGAAGACAACTCCGACTGTGGCAGAGTATTGCGCACGATGGCTCATAATGCAATCTGGAAAGGTACGTGCCACAACACTGGCTGACTATACTTCAAAGGTCAAGAATTATATTGTCGCACCATTGGGGAGAATGCGAATGGCAGATGTCACCTCCGATGATATTAAAATGGCGATGGTAAATGTTTCGGACAAATCAACCTCGGTATATCGTTCCGTACAGATGCTTTTCAAGAGTATTTTCTATTCGGCGTTTGATAGTAAGATCATTGATACTTGCCCCTGTGAGAGGCTGCCGTCAAAGGGTGGAAAAGAGCAAAAGCCACGCGTCCCTCTCACAGATGATCAAGTCGAAAGGCTGATCGCTGCAATTAAGGGACTTCCTCCTTATGTTTTTGTCATGATCGGCCTGTATGCCGGACTCCGTCGAGAGGAAATCCTTGCTTTGAAATGGGATTGCGTAATTCTTGATACTGATGCCCCATATATTGCCGTGCGAAGAGCCTGGCATACAGAGCATAACCGCCCAGTTATCTCTGAGGAGTTGAAAACCAAATCAGCACGGCGCGAGGTGCCCATGCCGGCCAAACTGGCAGATTGTTTGAGGGCGGCAAAGGCATGTTCTGCCTCGGAATATGTAGTGGCCAGTCAAGAAGGTGAACCCTTGTCATATACGCAATTCAAGCGACTCTGGCAGTACATTGTGACACGCTCAACAAGGGAGCGAACTTATGTCCGCTATATCAATGGTCAGAAGATTAAGCACACAGTTTCGCCGGTTCTGGGACAGCGTGCAGCACACAACAGTGAAGTTGTCTATACGCTTGATTTTCAGGTGACACCCCATCAGCTTCGACATACCTACATTACCAATCTGCTTTATTCAGGAGCCGACCCAAAGACAGTTCAGTATCTGGCAGGGCATAAAAATAGTAAAATAACAATGGATACATATGCCAAGGTGAAGTATAACAGGCCAGAACAGCTTTTGCCTGTAGTGGACCGTGCCTTTTCTTCAGAGAAGGGTAGTGAAAACACAACGCAGACATTAGAATAGTTCGAAAAAAACAACGAGGTCGGTACTGCGAAGTACCGACCTCGTTGCAGAGATTACACCATACGATTGTAACCTCATAAGTAGGCAAGTGTTAATATACAAGTATTCTGCCTTGGTGTCAAGAGTCACTGCGACGAGGCTGTTGAAAATGGGGCGAAAGATGCAGTGGACATCTCTGCTATAGAGCGGTATAATAAAGTGGAAGGTAGGTCATGCAAATAACCAAATGACCAGCAATGTTGGCTTACTGAAGGACATATTCATGCAGTCCTAAAATCAGTGATTATTTTCGAGTCTTGCGTGCAAAAGACGCGCGTAGTATCCCTCTGACACTTATCACATAATAATGGGTGAGCAGATGGGTTAACCGAGAGCCGAGGATGCCGCAAACCCAGTAATACCAACGGTTTGCGGACGTAAGAACAAAAGCAGTACGGTCTGAAGGCCGCCCGCCGCGCACCTCAGTTCTCCAAGCGCTGAGTTTATACCGCTTACCTGCAAAACGCCAGAAACCACAACGGTTTCTGGCGTTTTTCTTTGTGCTCATTTGTCTCCATCTGAGATCATTGTTCTCTTTTCTTCAACGACAAATTTGCGGACAAAGTGAAGCATTTGACGACAAATTTCACGACAATTTTTTGCTCTTTTAAGGGTGCATGGCTGCCTTTGTATCCATCATACAAAGGAGAAAATTCATGCTCGTTCCCTCATGGTCAAAGGCTCAAAAGGAGGCCTTCCGTACCCAGCACCCCACAAAATATCCCATTAAGCAAGCAAAGCACAATTACCCAAAAGCCAATGTAAAGGAGTTTGCCGACCTTATTTTTGCGGTGGACTGCCCCGAGTACAAGGGGCTGGTGACAATTGTGCGCCGCCCCAAAGGGACAGCCACGATGGAGATGGTAGCGAGCGTTCCTGCGGAGCAGGTGGGAGAATGGCTCTCCCAGATGCATGTCTCGGCTGATGCTGACTACTACTTGACAAAGGCACAATTCAAAGCTGCGCAAACATGGGACGGTGGTGAATTGTTTGCGCTGAATGCAATTTGGGTAGATATTGATGCGCACGAAAAAGCTTCAAACTGTCCAAATCCGGAAGATGCGCTGTCCTTGTTATCTCAAGGCCTTGAAATATGGACCGAGCTTCCTGAGCCCAATATTGTGGTTTACAGCGGAAGGGGTTTCCATCTTATTTGGCTTATCGGCCAGTGTGCAGCGAGCCTTGGCTTTATGGCAAGCGAAATCTCAAAGCATATTGGAAATGCCATTCAAAATCTTCTCACCGACTTGCAGATCATCGGCTACTCGGTCGATTCGGGGTATTGTTCAAATATTGCAGGATTGACACGCATTCCAGGCACATTTAACACTCACGCAAATAATTACTGTACCTGCGAAATACGACATTCTGTTCGGATGTCGCTCGTAGAGGAATATAAGGATCTTCAGTTTTGCTCAAAAAAGAGTATAGCAACTTCTGAGCCTTGTCACCGCTATATGCCTACGTCTGCACAGGCTGCGGGAGAGCGGCGGGTAAATGCCTTGTTGAAGCTGCTGAAGTTGCGCTCGAAGTGGGAGGGCTATCGGGACTACTTTCTACTTATTCTATTCTCCGCTTATCAGATGGCAGGATATTCAAATGAAGATTCTGTTCGGCTGACGCTGGAAGCCAATACAGAATTAGAACCTTCTCTGTCAGAACGTGAGGTGCGCTCATTACTCTCGACTGCAATGAAAAAACACTACAAAATGAAAAACGCCTACATCATAACTGCATTGGACCTTACCGCTGATGAGCAGACTGCCATCGGTATTTCGGTCGTGCCCACAGGGGCAAAAAAGCGGGGCAAAAATCAGGCGCGGGATGCGCGTACCGCTGCGAAGCGGAGGAAGGAAAACCGTGCGATCATGCGGTTTCATATCCTCGGCTGGAGCATCGGTGCCATCGCAAAAAAGGTGAACCGCTGCTATAACACAGTTAAGAAGCGCATCGGCGAACTGGCAGGAAAATTGGAGGAGCTTTTTTCTGACCGTGAACTCAGATTACTTTTTCGTC
>OIZA01001069.1_pt1 | contig 10630 bp, 8 predicted proteins | sample 1588381 | NCBI WGS metagenome assembly OIZA01 (sample SAMN03283277) | human gut metagenome | biome: human-associated habitat; material: feces | host: Homo sapiens | place: Peru | collected 2012 | reverse complement strand
CCTTGGTATGTCCGCCAGCATAGCTCTGCACGATGGTGGAGTCAGCTGCTGCGCCGTCCACACTTCCGATGAGGCCACCGGCAGCTTTTGCGCCCTTGACATACACAGCGGCTGCCGAGTTTTTGACGTCAAGCTTTCCACCGGCCACGAGGCCGATGAGACCTCCGGCTACCTCCGATGCCTGTACTTCTACTGCCGAATCATTATCCGAATTGTACTCATCCTCATGGTAATATGCGAGGACGCCATCTACCATCAGATTCGCACTCGTCTTTCCGAGAAGCATGCCAGCAGCGGTTGACAAAGCCTTCCCTCCGGAAGCATGCGCTGGAATTTTATCATTTCGTAATATCAGATTCTTTACCGACAGGGTAGCTGTCACATTACCGAAAATACCTGCATTATGCGTTGCCTGATCACTGCTGTTCAGATAAGGCGCGATGGGAAGGCCATAAATCTCATGATGACCACCTTCATAGCTTAATGGGTAATTCACATTGACTGCGACATACGTATCTTCCAGTGTTCCAGCGCCATAGAGATAATGTGCAAACGCTAAGCCGTCCCAGGAGAGCATCGTAATGTCGTTCTTCTGGATCGCGGTGATGTCTCCATTCGTGGTACCGGACTTGTCTGTCAGCTCTCCAGCAAAATCTGACATATCCTTACTCAGGTTCTCGAGGTGACGCAGGTTCTGAATGAAAACGGTTCGTCCGTCATTCACGTCCGCAAATAAGCTGCTGGTCGTATAGACCGCAGAGGTCTTCGGTGTCGCCAGGGCATCGGTCGCACGTGCCGTTGCGCTGATTTCGATATTCTCTCCCGGGATAAATGCGGTGCCTGGGGTTTCGTTACTTCGCGTAAATCGGCCACTGCTCAGAATTTTCGTAAAGCGTGTGCTTTCACTCGTAATGTCATCGAGTGTAATGTCAAATTCGTTGCTCTCATCTGTGCAGTTCAGCTGCATGATGGCCGTGGTATCACTCTGGACGCCATGAATCGTCAAGGTGATGATATCCTTCGCGCTGTAGTTCCCGCTCACGATCACATGCAGCTTATTCTCATTCTTCACTTCCAGCTTCGGTGCTTCGAGTGTTTCGGTCGGGATGGCCGCGCTGCCTGCGGTGCCGGTGTAGCAGCCGACAATGGCAGTAACGCCATTCTTTTCATAGCTCTTGCGTTTCGCTTTGTCATTGTAGAGCGTTGGAATCGCTTTCACGTCTTCATCGCTGAAATTGATCACCGCGGCATTGCCGAAGGAGGCATTGCCCGCACCGGAATAGAGGACGGCGACGACGGAGGCGGAGTTCAGCTCATAGACGATGACATAGTTTCCGCCAGCGGCGACGGTTTCATCGAGCGCGCCGAACGGCAGCATCATCTGGAGGATCGCCTGACTGCCCGCTGGCGTGTAGCTCTCGATGCCGCTGTTTACATCATGAATCACATAATAGTATTCACCGCTGGCACTGCCCGCATAGGACGGAGCCGACGACAGCTTCGTGCCGATGGCCGATTTCGTCACGCCATTTGTACTCCTATTCGCTTCTTCCGCGAGGCGGTCGAGGTCGCCGGAGGCTTTCGCGACGCTCAGGTGATTCTGTGCGGCGATGAAGATTTCCTTCGCGGTGCCGTCCATCTCCATCAGGCGGAGATTCTTCTGGTACTGCACCACCGAAACGAAGGTGACACCCGCGAGGATGAGGATGATCGCGACGGTGACCAGCACCTCCGCCAGCGTGAAGCCTTTTCTGTCGAGTCTTTTCTTTATTGCATTTGTCATTGAAGTCTGTTCCATTCCGTGTTCTATATTGAACGCATCGCAGTGACGCGGTCGCATACGTTTTCCACTTTATTTTAAGTTATTTTCCTCTAATTACAATCAAAAGAAGCCGAAATACAAGATTTTACCAGAATTTCACTGATGCTTTACTTCCATAGAAAAAGGATGCCCGATTTCTTTCCGCCATCCTGCATCGGTCGTTTGTCGCCATTAGAAAAGGATGCCTGATTTCATTCAGACATCCTGTATCGATTGTTTATAATCATTTGCCGTTCACGAGGAGCACCTTGAAGCTGGCGTGCGCCTGCACGGTATCGGTGCGTGTGTCCTTCGCGACGAGATTTGTCACGGTGATGACCTTCGTTGCCGGATCCCATGTGAATCCGCCATCCGTGTCGAAGCATACGCAGAGGTCGCTGGTGATGGCGCTGTCACTGAGAAGTGGCAGGGTCGTGCCGCTTGTTCCGGTCCCATCACCTGCGGTATAGGTCAATGTAAAGCCCCGGTTCGCAGTACCGCTTCCGGTCGTGCCATTCGTACCACCGGCTGCCGCGTTCGGATCGATGGTTGCTGTGCCCGATGCGGTGCCCGGATTCAGCGTGATCGTCTGGTCGCCGCTGTTCAGATTCTTAAAAACGATCGTCTGGCTGTTTCCGAAACCTGTTCCTGTCTCAGAACCATTTCCTACGCTCTCCGGATCCGCGAACGCGAGCTGATCCTTCATCAGGGTGATGGTGGTGGTCAATGCTGTCTGCGCGTTGGCATGTGCGACGACTTTACGGTACACCCGCTGTACGGTCGCAGCGCCGGTCGTGATGATGATGCCGACGAAGCCCATGATGAGCACCGTGGCGAGCATCTCTGTGAGCGAAAAGCCCTGCCGCTTATTCAGTTTATGAAGAAGTTTCTGCTTCATCTGTTCTGCTCCATCCGCTTCCTTCATCCATCAGTTCTTTGATTTATACTCTGCGATCGCGAAACGCTCGATGCCACTCGTGCTGGTACCAGTGTCCTTCGGCTGATTTGTGGCATACGTCACGTTAATCGGATCGTTCGTTTGTCTGTAACTGATATTATAACGAGGCAGGGTATTATTTGCCTGTTGGATCGTCACCATGCCGGTTCCGGTCTTGATTCCACCATCTGTTGTGCCACTGGTTTTGGCTTCACTTGCGTCTGCTGCACCGCCGGTTCTGGATTCACCCGTTCCTTCTGTATCCGCAGGGATCGCCGCCGCGGTTTCACTTCTGCCTGTCGTAGCACCGGCCGCCATCGCCGCTTCCATCTTCGCTTCGCCATCATAGTACGCATTCATGATACTCTCGCTCTTCTGCAGTATGCGCTGAGACGAGGTGATCATGCTGGCGAAGAGGATCATCGCAGCGGCGGCAATCAGAACGGATACCAGGGTTTCGGTGATGGTTTCACCCTTTTTACTTTTCAGTTTGTTCTTCAACTTACCAGACATCTTTACTCGTATCCTTCGTGATCTGCGGGTTTCCCCAGGTGACATAGCTGTGTCGTGTTACAGAAGTGGTTTCGGTGGTTGTGTCTCCTTCTGTTTTTGTTGTCGTGCTTCCACTTCCATCTTCTGATGTTCCGTTCGAGCTGTCAGACTGTACAGCGCCTTCCTTCGCATCCAGTGTCAGCATCAGGCGATATTCATTGCCCTGCTTTTTCGCACTGGCATCCAGATGGTTTTTGATATAGGCCTTGATATTTCCCTGTCCGTTCATGACGATACGGACATCGACCGGAAGGGTGCTTGCAGCACTAACAGGGAGCGTAAATCCATCCAGCGTTGCCGTCATGGTGAAGGTATCGGTATAAACATTTTCTGTACCGTTCATCAGTGCGCTGGTGAATACATCATTGGCGGCACTGTAGTCCGTTTCAGAGACAGTACCCACGATATTCTTCTTACCATTATAAGTACCAGAAACACCCTTCATGTAATTCACCGTCGTCAGCGCACCGGTGCGTTTCTGCTCCTTTGAATCAATCGAAAATGTATTCTTTAGGGCATCAAGTAAATAGAACTTATCCAGCGTGTCGCTAAACTCACTGAATTTTGTTGCCGACGTAATCCCCTCCCCGGCTGTCGTATCCTTCAGATGCTCAAACTCCGGTGCCGAATAGCTGTACTCCGTCTTCGTCGTTTCCTCCACGACCGTAACTTCTTCCCCACTCGCATCCTTTTCCTTTTTTTCGGTCCGGGTGGTGGTGACGATCTTCGTCTCCGTCTGTCCGACCGAGATCGTCTGTCCGTCGATTTCATCCCGCAGCAGCTTCGCTGCGGACACCACGGCGTAGTAGTTCTGGTCGCTGGCCTGCAGCTCCGCGAGTCGTCCGGTGCTGGTCGTCGCCGCGGCGAGGATGACGGAGCCGGCGGCTGCGCACATGATAAAGAAAAGGAGCGCAACGGTGAGGGTTGCGCCGCTTCGATCACATAATTTCCGCTGCACTTCTTTCATCGCTGCTCTCCTTTCTGTAAAGCTCTTCTGTTCACTTCTTCGATGCGCACGCATACCTTCTCCTGCCATGCACCTTTTCTTTTGATATCCACGCAGGCAGGCTACATCTTCTGCCCCGTTTTTTCTAATCACAGTAGAAAACCACGCGCTCAGAAAAAGCCGAAGCCCACTTAGAATCCTGCACCTGCGGCGATCTTATCTGCCGCATCGCCGGCGAGGGACTCGGCCATGGTTTCCAGGCTACTCTGCGCGAGGTCGAGCGAGGAATTGCCGAGGCCGACAGAGCTGCTCTGCACCGCGCTGCCGTCGCTCGTGGTGAGGCCGTTCGTGGTGGTCGCACCGTTCAGGGTCTCGTAGAAGGTGACGCTCATGCTGCCGCTGATCGTCGAGTTCTCGAGGTTTGCATACTGCTGCATCTTATCGGAATCGGCGCTGACGCTGATGTCCGTGATGAGGCAGCGGTAGGCACAGTCATGCACCTGCTGGATGATCCGGCGCGCGATCTGATAGTTCGTCGCAGTGAAGCTGATATTGATCGTCCGGCGTACGGCATCATCGGTCGCCACCGGCTGCTCGAAGCTGAAATTGAAGCTCGTCGCCTGCGCGAAGATCGTATTGAGTGCGGCTGACTCCGCCTTCAGATTATCATAGGAAGCGACGATGCCGTTCACTTCCTTCTGTCCGTTTTCGATATCCTCCTGCATCTGCTTGATGATGGCGGATTTCTGCTGTTCCATCTCCATCTGCTGCTCGAGCACCGTCGTGTCCGCCGCCGCGATGCGTTCCTGCACCGGAAGCCGCACGAAGCGGTAGTACACGAGCCCCAGCAGGATCATCACCAGTACGAGAAGAAGGACTTTCTCACGTTTCGTAAAAGCTCTGTTTAGCATTCTGTCCTCCCTCAGCCTAACGGGCTTCCGCCCTGGATCGTGATGCTGCCGCCGGTAAACGGGTTATCCGTCGGTGTGTCAATGTTGGCGGGCTGCTGTTGTACGGCGACGGTCTGCGGCACGGCTGCGGTCGGCTGCTGTGCGGCGGCCTGTGCTGCCTGCGCGGCCTGTGCAGCCTGGCGCTTCGCCGCTTCCTCTGCGGCACGCTGCGCAGCGGCACGCTCTGCCTTCGCCTGAGCGGCCTCGGCACTCGTGCTCCCGGTGCCTGCATTGGCCGACGCAGTGGTCGTGTTCGAGGCCGCCTCGGTCTCGCCGATCTGGTCCGGACGCGTGTGCTCAATGCTCGGGATATACGCGTTCTGGCCGGTCGCGGAGCCGTGCTCACCGGCATCGAGGGCCTGGTCGCTGGTCGCGGAAGCCTCACCGGACGCAAGCGCTGCGCGGACCTCCTCCGGCGTGCGGAAGTAGATCGTCAGCTGGCCGGTCACGAAGAGCGGCTGATCCGGGGTGCCATCCGCAGAGAGCGACAGCTTATCCTTGTCCTCATCGGTCGCAGCGGTCTGGGCCGTCACGTAGTTCACGTACTCGGAGCCCTCGAGCGAGAGGATGATATCCGGGAGACGCTGCGCGTCGGTCACGCCAACGGTGATCACAGCGATGTTGTCTTGAATCTGGATGGTCTGAATGCCACCTGCCGCATGCACACGCTCGTCGATGACGTTCAGCATGGTGACGCGGTCCTGACGGGAAAGCTCCTCGTCGTTGAGATAGCCGTTGCCGTAGTGGGAGTAGTCGGCACGCACACTCGCGTACTGGCTGTTCGCCTCCTTCATCTTCTCGAGGTTCTGCTCCATACGGCTGTAGTTCGCCTCCGCGGCATCGGCACGCGCGAGCTGCGCCGCCACGCCATAGCGGGAGAAGAAATACAGGAAGATCATGAACAGCACGAAGAGGACGATCGTGAAAACGCGGTCCTGTGTGTCGTGCTCGTGGTACATGAGGTTGATGGTTTTCTTCGATGGATACTTGCCGCTCCGGCCGATCTGCACCTTGCCTAGTTCTTTTAAGTTCGTCAAACCGGTACCTCCTGCTGCGGGTTCTGCTGCCGGGCCACTGTCTCGCGTATTTCATCGTCACTCAGCGCGCGCACCTTCGCCTCCGGATCGAGGGCGACGCCGTAGCTCTGCGGGCTCAGGAGAAGCGCCGCCTCGAGGCCTGGCTCGAGGTACGGCATGAGGTCAGTGAGCGGGCGCATCGGGAGGTTCATCGTCTCCTCGATGGTCTCTAGCAGCGTAGGATAGTTCGCGGCACCACCGCAGTAGTACAGGGTGTCGATCGTGTTGTTCGTGTTGCTGTAGCTGTAGAAGTTCATCGCACGCATGATCTGCACGGCACTGCTCTCGTAGAGGGCCTCCATGTTCTCGTGCGCGAGGACGTCGTCTTGGTTCGACTCGGCGGCGAGCTGGCCGATGTGCACATCCGTGCCACGGATCTCCGCAGCGATCTCCGCGATGTGACGCGCGCCAGGCTCGAGCGGACGGGTGACCTCGTAGACACCATGCCGGAAGAAGTGGAGCTTGAAGCTGCGGTCGCCCATGTCGAGGATCGCATAGTCCTTCTCATCCGGTACGCGGAACAGTGCGTTATAGCGGCGGAGGACACGCTGGAAACCGAGCACCTCCGGCACGAGGCCGACAGCATTCAGCTTCGCATGCTTCGCGAGCGTCCGGTAGCGGTCGATCAGCTCACGGCTGCATGCCACCGCGAGGAGTTTCATCGTCTTCTCGCCCTCCTCGATCACCGCATAGTCGTAGAAATACTTCTCGCTCGGCTCGCTGATGTAATCATGGAACTCGAACGGAAGGTTCAGCTGGAGCTGCTTCATGGTCATGCGCGGCAGATCGACCACGCGCATGTAGGCGCCGCTCGCCGGCAGGGTGAAGATGACGTTCCGGCAGTGGATGCCGTGGCTCTGAAAGGTCTCCTTCAGAAAGTCCGCCATCGCATCCCAGTACTGGATCATGCCGTCCTTCACGATATTATCTGGGAGCGTCTCGACGAAAACGTCCTTCAGCTCTCCCTTTACGATGTATGAAATCTTGATTCGGTAGTTTCCGATGTCGATACCGACAACTTTCGTGATTTTCATATATTCCTCATCTGTTATAGGCAAATTTTTTCACAATATGAGTCCAGTATACCACGCCACGAATTCACTTCCAAATAAAATAGAGAGGAAAACGGCGATGGAAATGGATGGTCCGAAGGGGATTTTATCCTTTTTGAGCCCGAGCGCGATAAACAGCCCCACGAAGCAGCTGAGCATCAGGTTAAAAAGTGTCACTCCCGGTCGCATATAGAGCCCGGTCATGAACAGCAGTTTAATGTCTCCGCCGCCGAGGCTCTCTTTTCCCGTGAGCTTATCGAAGACGAGCGAGATCAGCAGCATCAGGATGCCGACGCCGAAGGCACTGACGAGGCCCCACCTGAGATCCGTGAGGAGCCACTGCGTGAACGGGATGTCTGCAGTGAACGTGGCGCTGGCACCGGTCGCGAGCGATACGCCGGCGGGCGCTGTGCTGGCAGCATTTGTGGCGGCAGCGCTGGCGTTGTTCACGAGGGATGTGCTGGCAGTCGCTGCGCTGTCTGCCGCAGCCAGTATGATCCGGCCGAGCCCATCCTGGAGGCCGGGTGCATTGGCCAGCGGTAAACGTGCGCCTGTGATGCTGAGCGCCTCGGTGAGACCCCTGCCCTGCGTGCACGCGATGAGCGGCAGCGTGAGAAGCCACCAGAGGATGCCGGCGACGTGAAAACGGTCCGGGATGATGCAGGTCTTCTGATCCACGAGACTAAGCCCCATCAGGATCACGAGGAGCCCGAGATAACGAAGCGCAACGAAGGAAACGTCGAATTTATAGACGATCGCGGCGAAAGCGAGGCCGAGCGTGAGCTCCACCCAGGTCGACTCCGCACTAAACTTCGCCCCGCAGTAGCGGCAGCGACCGCCCGCGCGAAGATACGAAACGATCGGGATCAGATCGCCGGCGCCGAGTGCATGCCCGCAGACATCACAGTGCGAGCGGCCACGCGCGACCCGCTCCTGATGCACGAGCCGCCACGCCACACAGTCGATATAGCTCCCGAACACCGCCCCGAACAGGAACGCGAAGATGAGGATGTAAAACATGATAAGCGGCGTAGTCTGATACATGAGGCCCCGTTTCTGAAATATTCTTAAATATCGTAAAAATCGAAATGATTATAGCATGCACAGGCCGGTATATAATAGGTTTTTAATGGATCGTGGCACAGATTTCCACTTATTTCTTTCTCGCCATTGTTACAGAAACTCGATGCTGTATCATTTTCCCGCTTTTTTATAATGATGACTGGGGTATTCACGACAAATGTTGGCATCATTCAGGCTTTTTTCTGTACTGATGCCAACAGCTCTCTTTCCAAAAGCATGATTTTTGTTGGCATCAGCATCGCTTTTAAGCAATTTGATACAGCATATGGGCGCTTGAAGAGAGACTTATCGTTGGCATCAACTGTATTTCTCGCTGTTTTGATGCAGCATCGCCCTCTTGACTATTTCGCAACTATATGGTTTAGATTAGAGAGAGCACACAATAGATAAGGAGTGCTTATCGAGGGCATGGCAGCTGGCAGAAAGTTTGCCGTGGAGAGCCCATAAAGAACACGATAAGCAGGAGAAAAAATGAACTGTTTTGAAAATCACATGACGTACCCGCAATTCCTGAAGTATCTGATCCCGTCGGTGCTGACCATGATCTTCCTGTCCTTCTACACGACGATCGACGGCTACTTCGTCTCGAAATACGCGGGTTCCGATGCGCTCGCGGGCATCAATATCGTGATTCCGGTGACCTGCGTCATCTTCGGAACCTCCGTGATGCTTGCAACCGGTGCGGGCGCCATCATTGGCGAAAAAATGGGACAGAAAAAGGACCATGAGGCGAATCAGATTTTCACCTTCATCACCCTGGTCCTGCTCGTCCTCGCGATTCTGTTTACGATTTTCGGTCTCATCTTCCTGAAGCCGGTCTGCCTCTTTCTCGGTAGCAGTGAACGCCTGCTCGCGCATGTCCTACCGTACGCAAAGATCATCTTTCTCGGAAGCATCCCGATGTCCTTCAAGCTGTTTTTCGAGTACCTCGTGCGGACCGACGGCAGCCCGAAGGTCGGGCTCTGGATGTCGATGACCGGCCTCGTGCTGAACGTCGTTTTCGATTACATTCTCGTCGGAGTGTTCCGCCTGGGCACCTACGGCGCGGCCTGGGGCACCACCCTGTCGATTACCGCGAGCGCCATGATCGGTCTCGTCTACTTCCTCCGCTTCAGCCACATCCGCTTCTGTCGCACACGGATGCACGCGGACGTGCTCGTGAAGTCCTGCACGAACGGCAGCAGTGAGATGCTCACCGAGATGTCAACCGGCATCACGACCTTTCTGTTCAATGTCATCATCCTCCGGCATTATGGTGAGGACGGGGTCGCGGCGGTCACGATCATCATGTATCTCTACTACTTCTTCATCGCGTTTTACATGGGCATCGCCGTGGCGGCCGCACCGATCGTGAGTTTCAATGTCGGTGCCGGAAATCCGGTGAAGATCCGGGAGACGCTACGCTACAGCTTCCGGACCATCGCTCTCACCTCCGTGGTCGTCATGGCCATCTCGCTCGGCCTCGGTCAGCCGCTCATCCACCTCTTCGCCGGCCCTGGCCACGTGTTCGACCTCACCTGGGAGGGCCTCCGGCTCTTCAGCCCGGTCTTCCTCTTCATCGGATGGAACGTCTTCCTCTCCGGCTACTTCACCGCCCTCGGAAACGGCTTCATCTCCGCCCTCATCTCGACCCTCCGCTCGCTGATCCTCGTGGTGCTCTTCATCCTGATCCTCCCGAAGCTCATCGGCGTGAACGGCATCTGGCTTACCATGCCATGCGCCGAAGCCGTCACCATCTTTATCTCCGCGTACTGCTACCGGAAGCATGGCCGCGCCTACCTCGCATCTTAAGAATTTCGTAATGGGGTCAGACCCCATTAAATTTTTCTAAACAGCCAGGGTCCCGGAGGGCCCTGGCTGTTTCGTCATCCTGCTCAGTACTGGCTGTTCCAGAAGAGCGGCTCGCCTTCCGGGGCGTCCTCGGCGATGAGTTCGCGCTCCTCGCCGGTCAGGGCCGCCTTCTCTTCCGCAGACATCATCCTGTAATCGTAGTAATAGAGCACCGGTCCGCGCCAACGCACCATCGAGAGCTGCCCGTCCTGCGCGAAGCTGATGGCGAGGAACTGCGCGCCGTCCGGATCACCGAGACCCGTCACGTTCTGCCGGATGTTGTCGAGGAACGTCCGGTTATGTGTAACATCGTTACTCATAGTCGTCGTACCGTCATCGAGTCGGCCGATCGCCGTCCGGTAGCGCTCATCGCCCCGGTTCGGCACGCCGATGGCTCCCGTCT
>OIZA01001068.1_pt1 | contig 10630 bp, 8 predicted proteins | sample 1588381 | NCBI WGS metagenome assembly OIZA01 (sample SAMN03283277) | human gut metagenome | biome: human-associated habitat; material: feces | host: Homo sapiens | place: Peru | collected 2012 | reverse complement strand
GACCCTGGCGGGTATCATCTCCCTGCGCACGCTGATCCTCTCCAAAGATGAAGATCTGGTGGGCGACCGCATGGATACCAACGTCATTTCCGTGACCACCATGGAGGATCAGGAATCCGTAGCGGAAAAATTCAAAAAATATGACCTGACCGCCATGCCTGTAGTGGATGGAGAAAACCGTCTGGTAGGTATTGTCACCGTAGACGATGCTATCGATGTCATGGAAGAGGAAGCCACGGAGGATATCGAGAAGATGGCCGCTATGACCCCTTCTGATAAACCCTATCTGAAAACCTCCGTTTGGGATATTTACAAGCACCGTATTCCCTGGCTGATGCTGCTCATGGTGTCCGCCACCTTTACTGGGCTCATTATCACAAAGTTCGAGCATGCTCTGGCAGCACAGGTTGTGCTTACGGCTTATATCCCCATGCTCATGGATACCGGCGGAAATTCCGGCAGCCAGTCCTCCGTCACCATTATTCGTGGTCTTTCCCTGAGCGAGATCCATTTTAAGGATATTTTCGCCGTTTTGTGGAAGGAGATACGGGTAGCTGTACTCTGTGGCCTGAGCCTGGCCGTGGTGAATTTTGCCAAGCTTCTGCTGCTGGATCGGGTAGGCGCCCAGGTGGCGCTGGTGGTGTCGCTGACGCTGGTGGTCACAGTAGCCGCCGCCAAGTTTATAGGCTGCACGCTGCCTTTGCTGGCCAAAAAAATCGGTTTTGACCCGGCGGTCATGGCTTCTCCTCTTATCACTACTATTGTGGATGCACTGGCCCTGCTGACTTACTTCGGTATTGCCTCTTCTCTGCTGCATATCTGAGCCGGCAGGAACCACCACCCGGCTTACGGCAGATACCACCGAAACTATTCACCTGTTCAGGAGCTGCAATAGAACGCAAATCGTTTTTTGCAGTTCCTTTTCTATGAGCAGACGGGTATGAAAGCAGTTTGCAGACAATATTGCCAGAAAAACGGAGGCTGCAAACACAAGGGGCGCACGTGCCTTTCGGCACGTGCGCCCCCGCTCTTTCGTATACGAACCCAAATCCATAAATTAGCGCCTTTGTCCACCCGCTATGTATCTGCTGGACGGATAACCGAATCCGTTATTTCTTTTTACCGTTTTTCCCTGAAAACTCTTCTTTGAAAAGTTCCATGATGCCCGTTATGAAAACCGGCAAGAATCTATTTCCCCGCTCCATGAGAAACTCACCATTGGGGAGATTCAAAAGCAACGTTTTTCTCTGATGGCACAGTCTGTTTCCATACACAAAACAGGGCAGTGAAAACCTGATGGCTTTCGCTGCCCTGCTGTCTGTATATGTCATTTTATGCCGGGAACCCCCGCAGGATCTTCCTGGCATCTCCGTCCTTGCGGGTATAATAGTTTCGGTCAAAATATTCCAGTATGGCCAGCGCAAACTTTCGGCTGGTACCCAAAGCATCCCGCATCTGAGCCAGAGTGACGGTTTCATTCTCTGCAAACAATGCTTTAGCTGCTTCCAAAGCTTTCCCGTAGGCCGAAGGACTGTAGCACAACTGGGGAGAAAGCATGATCAGCTCTCCGCTGGAAAGAACACTGTCCAGTACCTGCTTAAGATCCGCCTTTTCATTGGCAGCAAACAGTGCCGAGATCTCTTCTACGGTGCCGGGTTCGATCCCTGCTTTCTCATAGATATCCAGGAGTTTTGCTTTAATAGCCGTTTGCCGCTTGGTATAATGGACGGCAAAATCGCTCATCGCATACCGCTCGCCCTCCCGGCGGATCAGCCCTTCCCTGCACAATTCCGCCAGCAGCGCATCGGCGCAGGTCTGCTCCATGGATTTGAACACCTTCTGCCGCAATTCAGCCGCCTTCATGCCTGCATGGAGGGGATTCTGTTTGTGATATCCTGCAAGCTGATTTTTAACGGAGGCCGCTACCGTATCCAGCACGGCGGAGGCCACATACCGGCCGGGCAGAGGTTCCACGATCTTTCCCTCCTGCAGCAGCGTTGTAAGCTCCTGTTCCAGCGTTTCTTCGTTCTCTTGCAGTTTGGCCGCCAGTTTTTTCTTATCCGGCAGGGTCAAGGCCATCTCCCGCAGCAGCTGCAGCACCTGATCCCCCTGAGAACCGCTTTCCTTGATCTTCAAAGCTTCCAGCACGGCGGGCACATTGCGCTTATGCCGCCGGGGCATATCGTCCAAAATCACCCCTCCGCCAATAGTTTCCAAAGGGGAATAGAAACGAATAACAAATCGGTCCCCGTTCTTACAGGCAATATTCTCTGTCAGGCGCAGCTGGGCATACCCCGATTCCCCCGGCTGCAGCTCGTTCCTGTCCAGTAGTACCACCTTGCACAACAGCACCATGGAGCCATGATACAGATGTACCTGCATATCGTTGGTAATGATCCGTTGGGAATCCGGCAGATTGGTAAGCTTTACATCCAGCATCCTGGAAATAGGTACAGAACCGGGCTTGGCTACGGTATCTCCCCGCTTCACATCGCTCTTTTTCAGTCCGCCCAGGTTCACTGCTACCCGCTGGCCTGCATAGGCCGTCTCCACACTCTTACCGTGCACCTGCAAATTCCGAATCCGGGTGGCCGCCCCTGAAGGCACCAGTTCCGCCGGTTCCCCCTCATGCAGGCATCCTTCTATAAGCGTTCCCGTAACTACCGTGCCAAAGCCGTCCACAGAAAATACCCTGTCTATAGGCAAGCGGAAGGGGATCCGGGCACTTTTTTCCCCCGCCTTCTGCACCAGCTCATAGAGCTTGGCTTTCAGTTCGGGAATTCCCTGCCCCGTATAGGCCGAAACGGTCATGATGGGCTTGCCTTCCAGGAAAGTGCCCTTCACCCGCTCGGCGATTTCCTCCTGCATCATCTCCAGCCATTCCGGCTCTACCATATCCGCCTTGGTAATGACCGTGACCCCGTCCTGTATGCCCAACAGCGTCAGGATGTTCATATGCTCTATGGTCTGGGGCATGAACCCTTCGTCAGCCGCCACCACCAGCATGGCCAGATCGATGCCTCCGGCCCCTGCCAGCATGTTGCGGATAAATTTTTCATGGCCGGGCACATCCACAATCCCCGCCTGGGTACCGTCCGGCCAGTCCAGATGGGCAAACCCCAGTTCAATGGTGATCCCCCGTTTCTTCTCCTCCTGAAGCCGATCCGTATCTATACCCGTCAGCGCCTTAATGAGAGCGGTCTTGCCATGATCCACATGACCCGCCGTACCGATGATTACGTGCTTCATTTACAACAAAGCCTCCTTGGCTCTTTGGGCGATACAGGGGTAGTCTTCCTCGCAAAGGGTACGCATATGAAGCAGATACCGTCCATGATCCACTCGTCCGATAACAGGCGGTTCCCCCTGGCGCATGGCCGCCTCCAGCGCTTCCACGGCCTTTTCTCCTGGCAGAATAGACACGGCACAGCCGGGCAGCAGTTCCATGGGCACACTGCCTCCCCCTACCTGATCCTCCACATCCACGCATTCACAGGCCACGCCCTGCTCCCGCAGCCGACAGCAAAGCTCCTCTCCCTGGTTCTTCAGCCGTTCCAGCGGCCGGAATATCCGTTCCATGGTGGGGACCTCCTCCATGGCCGTTCCTTCCGTATAGGCGCGCAGCGTGGCTTCCAGAGCCGCCAGAGTCATCTTGTCCACACGCATGGCCCGGGCCAAGGGGTGGCGGCGGCAGGACTCTATATATTCCTTTTTACCCACCAGTATACCGGCCTGAGGCCCGCCCAAAAGCTTATCTCCGGAAAAAGTCACCACATCCATACCCGCCGCAACACACAGCTGCACCGTAGGTTCATCGTGAATACCCAGAGGATTCAGATCCATCAGGGAACCGCCGCCCATATCTTCCAGTACAGGCAAACCGTATTTATGCCCCAGTTCCGTCATCTCCCGGCGCTCCACCACTTCGGTAAAGCCCACGATACGGTAGTTGCTGGTATGTACTTTCATCAAAGCCCGGGTGTTTTCCCCGATGGCCCGTTCATAATCCCGTATATTGGTCTTATTGGTGGTGCCCACCTCCCGCAGGGAAGCACCGCAGCTCTCCATGATCTCCGGCACCCGGAAGCTTCCGCCGATCTCCACCAGTTCCCCTCGGGAAACCACCACCTCGCCCCCCTGGGCCAGAGCCGAAAGCAGCAGCAGCACTGCAGCCGCATTATTGTTTACCACAAAAGCTGCTTCCGCTCCCGTAAGTTTGCACAGAAGTCCTTCCACATGGGCATAGCGATGCCCCCGCTTCCCGGCTTCCACATCATATTCCAAAGTGGAGTAATCCCTGGCTGCTTCATAGGCCGCCCGGGCTGCCCGCTCCCCCAGACAGGCCCGGCCCAGATTGGTGTGCAGCGTTACACCGGTGCCGTTTATCACCGGACGCAAAGAGGGCCGATGCAGAGCATGCGCCCGGCGGGCGATGCTTTGACAAAGTTCGTCCAGTTCCGGCAGCGTTTCCAGTTCCCCGGAAAGCACCTCTTCCCGAAGGGTGCTGACACAAGTGCGTACCGCCTCTACCAGATCCGTATGCGGAATATCTACACAAAGAGCTGCCAGGGCGGGAAGCCGCAGCAGATCATCCACTTTGGGAAGGCGGCGCAATAAAGTTTTATCCATGATCCATTTGCTCCTGCAGGTTATTTATATCTGTTTTTTAATTATACCAGCTTTCTCCGGCAAAACACAAGTGGGAAAGGCCGTTTGCTTGTCCCCGAACAGAATAGATTGCGAACGGTCACTGTTGAATCCCCGTTCCTGTGCTTCCACGAACACACGCACGGCTTGAGGACAGATCGCCCCGTAAAACTGGAAGTTGCCTGAAAGCCAGGGGTGGGGCGCACCGCGTGCCTGACGGCACGCCTGCGGGGCGGCCGCCCCGCAGAGTTCCGGCGGCTTTGCCGCCGGAACGTGCGCCCCCCGGGCCGCGTATACGCACCCTGCTTCCGCCTCAACGGCTTCGCCCTGTATGCACAAACTTCCTTTTCTCCTGGCAGCCGGAGCTCTTTCCCTGTCAGCTCCTCTCCCGACGCCTTTCGGATTTTGGAAGAAACTAATTTATTTTTATGCTTGACAAGGCTTCGCTTCCGGTGTATGATGCATAAAAATTAAACAGCAAAGGCAACGAAGGGAAGAGTAAGCCGTCTGTGCGCGTCCAAGAGAGCTCCCGTTTGGTGAAAGGGAGTACGGCAGGGCAGTTGAACATGGTCCCGGAGCCGTGGGGGCGATAAGGTAGTCTTCAACGGGTGCGCCCGTGATCGCGCAAAAGCATGATAGTGCTTGATAAGGCTTCCGGCTGCAAAGCCGGAAACGAACGCAAGGTGGTACCGCGATGATTCGCCCTTGCCTCTCCATGAAAAGAGGGGCAAGGGCTTTTTTATGGATAAAGAAAGGAACCTATGGAACAGCAGCCCATTATCCGCCTGGAAGGCGTAAGCAAAACATTCGGCAGCGGCGAAAATGCCGTTCATGCCCTGCAGGATATCGATCTGTCCATCCGGGAGGGAGAGATCTTCGGCATCATCGGCCTGTCCGGCGCAGGCAAAAGCACTCTGGTGCGCTGCATCAACCTGTTGGAAAAACCCACTTCCGGCAAGGTGTTCGTAAGCGGGCAGGAACTTACCTCCCTTCCGGAGCATCAGCTTCGGGCCGCCCGGCGGAATATCGGCATGATCTTTCAGGGCTTCCATCTGCTTATGCAGAAGTCCATCCTGGATAACGTATGCTTCCCGCTGGAACTGGCGGGGATATCCAAAAAAGAAGCCCGGCCCCGGGCCCAGGCCCTGCTGGACCGGGTGGGACTGGGAGACCGGGCCAACGCCTTTCCCGCCCAGCTGTCCGGCGGGCAGAAGCAGCGGGTAGCCATTGCCCGGGCCCTGGCTACCTCCCCCAAGGTGCTGCTGTGTGATGAGGCCACCTCCGCGCTGGATCCCACCACCACCCAGTCCATTCTGGAGTTGCTGCGGCAGCTGAACCGGGAGCTGAAGGTCACGGTGGTTATCATTACCCACGAAATGAAGGTGGTGGAGCAGGTTTGCTCCCGGGTGGCCATACTGGATCACAGCCGTATCGGAGAGATGGGCCCGGTGGAAGAGATCTTCCGCCACCCCAAGACCGCCGCCGCCCGGCAGCTCATCTGCCCCCAGGGGGAGCCCCCCGAAGCCGCTTCTCTTGGCGAAGGAAGGTTCCTGCGGCTGATCTTTGACGGCTCCCGGGCAGACCGGCCCGTAGTCAGCGAAATGGTCCTTTCCTGCGGGGCTCCGGTAAACATCGTCTTTGCCGATACCCGGGTGCTTTCCGGATGCCTGTACGGGCAGATGATCGTACAGCTGCCGGAGGACGAACCCACATTAAATAAAATGACCCGCTACCTCAATGAGGCAGGCGTGGTCTTTGAGGAGGTGAGATAAATGGGCTTTTTAGAGATGCTTCCCCTAATGGGAAAGGGTCTTTGGGAGACCCTGTACATGACCGTGGGCTCCACGGCCCTGGCGTATCTGATCGGACTGCCTCTGGGGCTGCTGCTGGCGGCCACGGCCAAAGAAGGCCTGTATCCCTGCCCCGTATTCAACCGGATCCTGGGCATTGGCGTGAACCTGCTGCGCAGCGTACCCTTTATCATCCTGCTGGTATGGGTCATGCCCATCACCCGGGCGGTCATGGGCACTACCATCGGTTCCAAAGCCACGCTGGTGCCTTTGATCATCGCCTCGGCCCCCTTTATCGCCCGGATGGTGGAAAGTTCCGTTCGGGAGGTAGACCAGGGCGTAGTGGAAGCAGCTCTTTCCATGGGAGCTTCCCCGCTGCAGATCCTGCTGCGGGTGCTGCTGCCGGAGGCCAAACCCTCTTTGATCACCGGGGCGGCCATTGCCCTGACCACCATCCTTGGCTACTCCGCCATGGCAGGTATTGTAGGGGGCGGCGGTCTGGGAGCCATTGCCATCAACTACGGCTATTACCGCTCCGACAGCAACGTCATGCTGCTGATGGTAGCAGCGCTGGTATTTATCGTACAGGTCTTTCAGGAGATCGGCAGCCGTCTGGCCCTGAAGACAGACAAACGCATTCGCTGAACCCGTTTTACCCGGCGGCCCTGCCGCCAGTATATAAAGAAAGAAAAACAATCTGGAGGAAACAAACATGAAACACATCCGCAAATACATTGCCCTGACCCTTTGCCTGGCCCTTCTGTGCGGCCTGCTGGCCTGCGCCAAGTCCAATAACAAACAGGCCGATGCTTCGGGCTCCGTCACCCTGAAGGTGGGCGCCAGCATCACTCCCCACGCCGAGATCCTGCGGGAAGCCGCCAAGATTCTGGAAAAGGACGGCATCATTCTGGATATCGTGGAATATGACGACTATGTGCAGCCCAACATCGCCGTGGACGACGGCAGTCTGGATGCCAACTACTTCCAGCACCTGCCCTACCTGAACACCTTCAATGCCGAAAACGGCACCAAGCTGGTATCTCTGGGCACTGTCCACTATGAGCCCTTTGGCATTTACCCCGGCAAGACCAAGTCCCTTTCCGAAGTGCCCGACGGCGCAACCATCGGTGTGCCCAACGACGGCTCCAACGAGACCCGCGCCCTGCTGCTGCTTCAGCAGGAAGGCCTTATCACCCTGAAGGACGGCATTGACGCCACCTCCAACGCCACCATTCTGGACATTGCCGAAAACCCCAAGAACCTGAACATTGTGGAAATGGCCGCCGCTCAGATCCCCAAGTCTCTGCAGGATATTGATCTGGGCGTCATCAACGGCAACTACGCCCTGCAGGCCGGTCTCAACGCCGGCAAGGACGCTTTGGCTACCGAGGATGCAGCCGGCAGCGGCGCTCAGACCTACGGCAATATCCTTTGCGTGAAGGAAGGCCGCGAAAATGACGCCAACCTGCTGAAGCTGTATGAAGTGCTCACTGGGGAAGAGATCGCCAAATACATTGCCGATACTTATGAGGGCGCCGTGGTAGCTCTCCACAGCAGCAGCAAATAAGCTTCCGTTTCAAATCGGACATATACCTGACTGGCGCCGCAGACCATGCGGCGTCAGTTTTGTTTTACAGACTTCGGCAGGTACTTTCCCCGTTCGAGACAGGGCACCCGGCAAAACGGACATATTGACAAGAAAGGGCAGATTTTATTGATTTATTAACTATTTCACGGTATAATCACATAAAAACAATGCAAAAAGATAAAATTGTGTTTTTCTGTGTTTTTGCGTATATGTGAGCATTAAGATTGCAACATCGGCGGTATATGCGATACTGTCCGAACAAATTTAGAGAGAGTTTCTAATTCCGTTCAATGCTTATTGCCAAATAATATGATAGGAGTGAATACAAATGAAATGGTAACCCATTAGAAATAAAGATTACAGTTCCCGTAATGATTATTGTAGGAGTAAATGTCCGAGAATTATCGAGGATGCAACGCTTTCAATTCGCCTTAGTGGCGAACAAGAAAGCAAATCTGATGTGCAACTCATCTTTACTCCCCACATTAAAGAATGTAGTTTGTTGAAAGAAAAAACGATAAGAATACTGTTTGCATGCTTTCTTATCCCATTTTCGAAGCATATAAAAAAGCCACGATTATTAATCGGCAGAATGGAAAGGGGCGCAAAATGGCATTTTGCATCAATTGTGGAAACAAATTAGACGATGACTTCGAATTCTGCCCAGAATGTGGAACAAAAGTAAATGCAACCACGGATGGTAATATTTTTTCAGAATCCAATTTTGAGAAATATACAGGGAAAATGAAGATATGTGAAAAATGTGGAAGTGAAATGCCGAAAGATTCTTTTTACTGCTTAAACTGCGGCAATACCTTCAAGGAATCTGATGATAAATTGGAAACAATAAAAAGAAGAGTAAATGTGCAAACAGGTACATGGAAAAACAAATGGGTTTCATTGTTTCTGTGCATTTTTTTAGGATGGTTAGGCATCCATCGATTTTATGAAGGAAAAGTTGTTACCGGAATTTTATACCTATTTACTCTGGGGTTCTTTGGAATTGGCTGGACAATTGATATTGTTCGTATAGTATTAAAACCTAACCCTTATCGCACAGACTGATAGATTAAAAAAGAAGAGGATATATATGACTTACTGTAGGAATTGTGGTGCTAAATTGATGCAAAATGCAAAATTTTGCCAGAAATGTGGTTGTTCAACGGGACCAGATAGCACATATAGCAAAAGGAAACAGGAGTTTGCAGGGAAAATATATAAATGCCCCAACTGTGGAGAGGTGTTAAAGTCGTTTGAAATAAACTGTCCTGTATGTGGACATGAACTCCGTGGAACAAAAGCGTCAAGTGCCGTCAAAGAATTTGCTTTGAAACTTGAAGCGATTGAATTGAGAAGAGAATATGAAAAACCTCGTGGTATTTTTACTGTAACAGAGGCACAGCAGAGAATCCCCAAAGCAGATGAGCAAAAAATCAGTTTGATCAAAAGTTTTTCTGTACCTAATTCAAAAGAAGATATGTTGGAATTTATGATTCTTGCTACATCCAGCATGAATATGCGTACATACGATTCTTTTAGCTCAGACATCTCGAAAAGCGAAAAAGAAATAACTGCTGCTTGGTTTTCAAAAGTTCAGCAAGTCTATGAAAAGGCTAAGCGAAGTTATTCTACGGAAAGCACCTTTACAGAAATCAAAGTCCTTTATGATAACTGCAATGAAGAAATTAAGAAATCCAAGAAAAAGGGGGTTGTAAAATGGTTTTTGCTGTTTGGTTGTATGCCCATCTTTTTTGCAGTAATATTTATCTGGATAGGTATTTACTCTCCTATCGATGAAAAGAAGGAAATCGCCCGATTGAATGCAATTGTAGAAGAAATTGAGATTCAATTAGATGAGGGACAATACAAATATGCTCTGATGAATGCTGATGGGTTAGTCTATAACGGATCCATCAGAAATGATGAACAATCACGTCAATGGAAAATCAAACGAGAATATTGGATAGACAAGATAATTGAGAAGGCCGCTGAAAACGGGGTGATTCTTGAACGACCAGAGGAAGATAAAATTGAAGCTACTTCTGGAGAAGAAACTGCCGCAGGTGGTTTTGTGGAAGGGTTCAAAGAAGAACTACAGCCCGGATTAGATCCAGCTAAAGCGAATTTGATGAGTTCAATCGTATTATAAATGGCGAAGAAACAGCCAATAGCCAAAATCAGGAATAGGAGGATTTCAGTTATGGGACTTGATAGAAACAATCGCAAGGGCGGTTTTATGGATGAGATATGCTGTGATGAGCCGTCATATCTGATTTGATAGTGGCATCCGTCCGGCGTTCAGGCAGGAGCAGGAACTCGTGAAAATTCTATCCGTTGGGGATCGTCTTTGCGAGTAAAAGACGGCGAAGTAGCTGTGTTTGTGTATAAGCAGAAAAACGGCACCATGCAAGATTTTATTGTCGGTTCGTTTGATCAGGCAATTAAGACCGCAAATTTTCCTGTATTGGCACGTATTGTCGGATTGGCATACGAGGGTGGCACTCCGTTCCAGGCAGAGATTTATTTCATCAATCTTGCCCGCATTATTCAAGTGAAATTCGGTGTGCCGTTCTTTGATGTGTATGACCCGAGATTTGCAGACTTC
>OIZA01001065.1_pt1 | contig 10654 bp, 10 predicted proteins | sample 1588381 | NCBI WGS metagenome assembly OIZA01 (sample SAMN03283277) | human gut metagenome | biome: human-associated habitat; material: feces | host: Homo sapiens | place: Peru | collected 2012 | reverse complement strand
TTGCGGCAGGGGTACGCATGAAATGCGTACCCCTGCCCTATTTTTCCTCAAAGAGGTCAGTTTTTAGATATTCTTACCCTGACGGTATACTCACCGTATACCCAGCAACGGTTATCGTCTTTGATATAGATGTCCGCCTTGTAGTCCCTGATTCCCTCTGTCGCGCCCGAAAGGTCTATCTTCGCGAACAGCTGAGTTTCGGCGTCAAGGCTCTTCAGCGACGCCGACGGGCCGATAAGCTGAATGCTCGATATATTCTTATCGACAAGCGAAGCGGAATGTCCTTCGTCTATGTTCAAAAATGTTACATTCGCCGCCTGAACGCTGAATTTCTTCTTTGACATCGGGTAACAGTTCACTGTCACATTGACGTTCTCGGCGCTGTCAACAATTTTGACTTCCTCAATGTCGCTGAGTGAGAATGTGAACTTGTTGTTTTTGTTGGTCAAAGTTTTGAAGTCGATCGTACCGATAATCAGGCTTTGCATTTCGTCAAGTACGCTCTGAGCGGCTGCGACCTTGACGGTCTTTGGATAGAAGTTGACCTCGAACATATTGTCGTTATAATATTCGGGCATATTCAGATATCTGACCGAAACCGGCATTTCGATTATCTTCGAAACAGGGATAGTTACTGTGAAATTCGAAACATCATCGACAAACGAAACGTATTTCGCTTCCGTGCCCTTATCCGTCACGGCTTTAAGTTCCGCTTCAAGAGCGGTCGTTTCCGTCAGAGAGTAATCAAGGCTGACCTCGGCGACAACTTTCTGTATCTTATTTATTTCGGTTGCCGGACCCGTTACCGTGACATTGCTAAGTGACGCTATCGGGTCAAGACTTGTATAGCCCGACGGCACTGTTTCGGATGTCGAGTTGAGTTTGACCTCAACAGGGAAAACCGCGGTTTTCGGCGTGTCATAATAGACAGCTATCGAGGTTTCCGACAGATCGGTAATTTTTACATCATTGTTGCCTTTGACGGTAGCCGTGAGATTAAGCGTCTGCTTTCCCGAATAGTCGACATATTTTCCCTTGGCGACGACGGAGATGTCCTCCGCTGAGAGCGCGCCTGCGGAAATAAGATATCTTCTGCCTTTAACGGTGACATCGACATAGGTATCCTGATAGCCGAAGATTTTATATCCGGAGTCTTCGTTTTCATCTATCGTGACCTTGACGTGTTCTATAACTCTTGTGTCCTCGGGAGCGACCGTCATTGAAGCCGCGCCCCAGATGACAACCGCGAGAAGAATAGAAAAGGCAAGAACAAATTTGTTATTCATAAAAAGTCCGTGAAGACTTATTTTTTTCTTATTCGTTTTCATTTTTTCTTACCTCCGAAATGCTTTTTGAGGAAAGAAGTGTCGTTTTGACTTTCGGGCATGAGATAATTCATCAGCCTTTCACGAAGCTCGCCCGGAGATATTCCGCGCTTGAGCATTCCGTGGCTCGCGACGGAAATTGCGCCCGTTTCTTCGCTGACTACGACGACCATTGAATCGCCCTGCTCGCTCATGCCGACGGCGGCTCTGTGTCTTGTTCCGAGTTCGCTTGAAAGCGAATTCTGTGTCAGCGGCAAAATGCATCCTGCGGCAACAACTCTGTTACCGCTGATGACAGCCGCGCCGTCATGCAGCGGAGCTTTCGGATAGAATATATTCTCTATAAGCTCTTCGGTGACGAGAGCGTCGATTTTACTGCCTGTGTTTATGATCTCACCCAAAAGCGTGTCCTTTTCAAAGACGATAAGCGCGCCGATCTTTTTGTCGCTCATATCGGAGCAGGCTTTGCATACAGCCATAATCGCGTCGCTCGCTTCTTCCGTTTCGCTGATTCCGCCGTTATTGAAGCTGATCCTTTTTCTGCCCATGCTTTCAAGAACGTGTCGAATCTCAGGCTGGAACAACAGCAAAAGTACGAGTACAACATCATTAAAGACACGGCTCATGATATATGAACTCGCCTGCATATTAAGAAGCCTGACCGCGCCGTAGACGATCAAAAGCAAAACTATACCCTTGACGAGCTGAAACGCTCTTGTCTGTCTGATAAACTTTATCGCGTTATATACTATAAAGGCAACAAGGCAAATATCCAAAATATCAAAGACCGTGATTGATGCAAATAAACTTACAATATTTTTAAAAAACTCCGAAAATGCTCCTTGCATCCGTCTCACCTGCCGTTATTTTTATCGTTAGCAAAAATTTTATGTTTCATTTATACCTGAATATATCATATCATATAAATCGCTGTTTTTCAATTTTATTGACTGAATTTATGAGTTTTTTTATCTCACTTTTTCGATTAAATACGCCCACGCTGACTCTGACGGCTCCGTTTTCCTCGGTGCCCATATACTTATGAGCGAGATATGAACAGTGATACCCTGCTCTGACGCATATTCCGTCGTCGTTCAGCCGTCTTGCGACCTCTTCGCTGTGAAGTCCCTTGACATTGAAAGCCACGGTCGCGACCGAATCTTCCGGCGAAAATTCGGAATACACTTCCGATAAGTTACTATTATACAGATAATTGTAAAGTTCCGAGCATAAATTCATTTCGTATTCGTGAATTTTTTTGACGCCTGTTCCGCTTACGAAGTCTATCCCCGCTCCGACGCTCATTATACCGGGAAGATTCAGCGTTCCCGATTCGAGCCTATCCGGCAGAAAATCAGGCTGCGTTATCTTCATTGACTCGCTTCCCGTTCCTCCGAAAATCAACGGTTCGATATTTAAACCGTCCGCAAGCAGTAATGCGCCCGTACCCATAGCGCCGTATAATCCTTTATGTCCGGGCAGGCAAAGCGCGGTTATTCCGATTTTTTTCATGTCGATTTCGACTGTTCCTGCCGACTGCGCCGCGTCGACTATGAATTTCAGCCCGTGAAGCTGTGCGAGCTTGCCTATTTCCTGTATAGGCAAAATGTTTCCGAACACGTTCGACGCGTGGGTGCAGACGATCATCGCCGTGTTGCTTTTTATCAGCGAGCGGAACGAATTGACGGTTTTCTGCCTGTCACCGGGGTAGACGACAGCGACATCGTAGGTTATTCGCCCCTCTTGTTTCAGTCTTTCGAGCACCCTGACCACGCTGTTGTGTTCGAGGCAAGAGGTTATGACATGGTCGCCCCTGACGGTCAACCCTCTTATCGCCGTGTTCAGCGCCTGCGTGCAGTTCTGGGTGAAAACGACATTTTCAGGCGACGGGCAGCCGAAGAAATCGGCGAGTTTCCGCCTGACCTCGAACACCTGCTTTGACGCCCTCATGGACATATCGTGGCCGCTCCTGCCGGGGTTTGCGCTCATGAGCATTCCGTTGTTGGCGGCTAAAATGACCTGCTGCGGTTTCGGGCTCGTTGTGGCGGCGTTGTCGAGATATATCATCGTCCCATGCCCCTTTCAAGCCCGAGATTTTTTATATTTTCGCGCATAATTATGCGGTACGCCGTCTGAGCGTCGCCGTCAATAAACAACGCATAATTGCAGCCCTGCTTACGGTTCGGATTTGTATTTTTGCCGACCCTCGAGCGAATTCCGTTTCTTCTCAGCGTCTCCTGAGCCAGCTGAGCGTAGGTCACCGAACCGAACTTAATATAATAATTATTCAAACAAAACACCTCACAATCAATATCGGTCATTATAATATATGACACACAAAGTTCGATTGTGAGGTTGTTATATTTTGTTTTGGGTACGGGCGAGTTTTATGCTGAACTCAAGTCGGTGCCCGGCGCCGAATCTGTTCTAAGCGTACTGTGTATACAGCTTAGCGAGTTCTTGCTTCCTTTGTTCTTTCAACAAAAAGTTTAGCTGTTTCGGTTACCTTTTCGTAGTCGCCTGCTTTTGCTCCTGCTGTCAGTGACGAGCCCGCGCCGACAGCGAATGCGCCGGCTTTTATCCAGTCTTTGACATTGTCAACATTAACTCCGCCCGACGGCATCATAACAGCGTTCGGGAAAGGTCCCCTGAAGTCGGAAATAAACTTCGGGGTCGCTATATCGCCGGGGAATACCTTGAGAACGTCCGCTCCGCTTTCCATAGCGTGAACAGCTTCTGTCGGCGTGAATATTCCGGGCATTGAGGCTATACCGTTTCTGTGGCAGCATCTGACTATTCTTTCGTCAAAATGCGGAGAGACAACGAACTGCGCTCCCGATAAGATCGCTATTCTTGCCGTAGCTTCATCGGTGACCGTTCCGGCGCCGATTATGACATCGGTTCCTTCATATTTTTCGCGAAGAGACGCTATGAGCTTATCTGCTCCGGGAACAGTGAATGTCAGTTCAAGCACGGTTACGCCGCCTTCAACGCAGGCGTCGGCGATCTTTTCCGCTTTTTCGGGCGTCTCCGCTCTTATAACAGCGACAACGCCGACTTCATGTATTTTTGAAAGTATTTCGGTTTTGTTAGCCATATTTCGTTATCCTCCTATCTTTGAACAGACGCAGTACAGCCGTTCATCTGCGCTTCGACTTCTTTAAGCGAAGCCGCCGAAGTGTCGCCGGGCGTCGTCATAACGAGCGCGCCGTGAGCGACGCCGCAGTCAAGCGACTTCTTTATATCGCCGTAATTCATAAGCCCGTATATAAGCCCCGAAGCGAAACCGTCTCCGCCGCCGACTCTGTCAAATATCTCAAGCTCGGGATATTCGATTGAATTATACAGTTTTCCGCCGCTGAAACAGACGGCTTTCCAGCTGTTGATATTCGCGCTTTTGACCGTGCGCGAGGTCGACGCCGTCAGACTTATATTCGGGTACTTCGCCATGACCTTACCGCATACTTCCCCGTACTCTGAAATATCACCGAAATCAAAACCGAGACAGTTTTCAAAGTCGAACTTTCCGCCGATGAACACATCGACGCATTCGGCGATTTCGCGGTTTATCCGCAGGACTTCTTCGCTGTCGCCGACATTTTTCCAAAGTGACGGACGGAAGTTGAAGTCATACGAAACGACGGTTCCGTATTCTTTAGCCTTTTTGACCGCCTGAACGGTCAGCTCAGCCGTGTCTTTTGACAGCGCGGTGAAAATTCCGCCCGTGTGAAACCAGCGTACGCCGAGGTCACCGAAGAGATGATCCCAATCGACATCGCCGACTTTCATCTGTGACGCAGCGGTGTTGCCCCTGTCGTAGACGCCGAGCGAACCTCTTATTCCGAAGCCGCGTTCGGTGAAATTCAATCCGTTTCGGACATTTCTGCCCAAACCGTCATATGGAATTTTGTTGACAAACGAAACATCGACGCCGCCTTGGCGCATCAGGCTTTCAATCAGTGTTCCGACCTCATTGTCGGCGAGAGCCGTGACTATCGCCGTTTTCTGACCGAAGCAGGTGCTTAACGCCCGGGCGACATTATATTCGCCGCCGCCCTCGCAGACGGAAAATGTTCGCGAGTTTCTTATCCTTCCGTCGCCGGGGTCGAATCTCAGCATAACCTCGCCGAGCGAGACCTCGTCGAAAAGGCAACTATCTTTACTTTTTATCTTAAGGCTCATATTTACACCTCGTCAAAGCCGAAATACTTGACGGCATTTTTATAGCATACGCCGCTTATAAGCTTCTTGATAATTTCTTCGTCATAATAAAGCTCACCGTTTTCTATCCATGAGCCGATTATGTTGCAGAATATGCGGCGGAAATATTCGTGTCTCGCATAGGATGTGAACGAGCGCGAATCGGTTTCCATTCCGATGAATCCGCCGAGTACGCCGACAGAAGCGAGCGTTTTCATTTGCTTCGTCATGCCGTCCTTTGTGTCGAGGAACCACCATGCGGGACCGTATTGCATTTTGCATACTTTCCCCGTATGCTGAAAGTTCCCGATGACCGAAGCGAGAATTATATCATCTTTCGGGTCAAGGTCGAACAGAACGGTTTTCGGAAGCTCGTCGGTTTTATCAAGACTGTCAAGCAGTAGGTTCAGCTTTTCAGCTGTCTTACCGTCCTGCATGGTGTCAAAGCCGGCGTCCGCGCCGAGCTTTGCGAACATTCTTGTGTTGTTGTTTCTCAGCGCGCCGATATGTATTTCACATCCCCAGTCAAGCTCGTGATACTTTCGGCAGAGAGCCGAAAAAACATAGGTCATGTATTTCTCGGCATCATCCGCATCGATCTTTTCGCCGCCGAGAGCCTTAAGGAAAATTTCGTTAACTTCGCTCTCTTCAGCTTCGGCATAAGGAACTTTTCCGAAAGAGTGGTCGGAGACCCTGCATCCCGTTTCGGCGAAGAAATCGGCTCTTTTATAAAGAGCGTCTATCAAATCGCCGACAGAATTTATCTTTATATCGGCTGATTTTCCGAGCAGGCCGATATACTCCGCAAAACCGTTTTGAGTTATATTCAACGCTTTATCGGGTCTGAATGTCGGGAGTATAACAGCACCCGAATAGTTATTTTCGCTTTTTGAGAGCAGCTTATGATATTCAAGACTGTCAATGGGATCGTCGGTTGTGCAGACGAATTTGACCTTGCTTCTTTTCATAAGCGTCTGCGGTCTGAAGTCGCCGTTCGCTATCGTTTCGTTGGCTCTGTCGAAAATGTCGTCCGCTGTTTTTTCGTTTAAAGGCGTATCTATTCCGAAATATCTTCTCAGTTCGAGATGCGCCCAATGATAAAGCGGATTTCCGACCGACATCTGCAAAGCCTTAGTGAACACACGGAACTTTTCTTTTCCGTCGGCGTTGCCGGTGACAAGCTCTTCGTCCGCTCCGACAGCTCGCATTATCCGCCATTTATAGTGGTCGCCCGACAGCCACAGCTCCGATATGCTCTCGGTTCTGCGGTTTTCATATATTTCTTTCGGACTTAAATGACAGTGATAGTCGCATATCGGCTCATCCTCCGCGAAAGCGTGAAATATGTGTTTCGCCGTGTCGCTTTCGAGAAGAAAGTCGGTGTCCATAAATTCTTTCATATAATTATCATAGCCTTTCCGTTTGAAATCAGGCCTGCATTAACAAGCCTATGGCTTTGAGAGAATTATACTCCCGAGTACGCATTGAATCCGCCGTCAACGGGAATGTTTACGCCGGTTATAAATCCGCTGTAGCTTTCGTCGCAAAGGAACAGTAAAGCTCCGTCAAGCTCGTCCGCTTCGCCGAATCTTCCCATCGGCGTCGCCGCGAGGATCTTGCCTGTTCTCTCGGTCGGCGTACCGTCCTCATTCCAAAGAAGAGAGGCGTTCTGCTTCGTTGAGAAAAATCCCGGGGCGATCGCGTTAACCCTTATGCCGACAGGCGCAAAGTGAACAGCCATCCATTCGGTGAAGTTCTTGACAGCCGCCTTTGCCGCCGAGTACGCAGGGATTCTCGTCAAGGGTCTGAATGCGTTCATTGATGTGATCATGACTATACAGGCGTGTTTTTTCTCGGTCATGTCCTTGGCGAAAACCTGCGTCGGGATAAGCGTTCCGAGGAAGTTCAGGTTAAACACAAAGCTGATACCTTCGGAATCAAGGTCAAAGAATGTCTTAACGCTTTCGTCTTTCTTGATAAGATCGACCTTTTCAAGAGTGTCTTTTGTCGTTGTACCCTTGGGGTTGTTCCCGCCGGCACCGTTGAGAAGAATATCGCAGGTTCCGAGCTTTTTGTTGACTGTCTCTCTCGCCTTTTCGACGGATTCTTTATCGAGAACATTGCATTTGACAGCTATAGCCGTTCCGCCCTGAGCGGTTATCTCATCGGCGGTCTTTTTAGCCGCTTCTTCGTTAAGGTCAAGCACGGCGACTTTACAGCCTTGCTTTGCGAGAGTTTTAGCGAACGCGCTGCAAAGAACTCCGCCGCCGCCCGTTATAACAGCTGTTCTGCCCTTTAAATTTTCGTGTATCATCATTTTATATCACTCCTTGATTTTTTGACCGCTTCCCACAGTCCGTTTAAATAGCTGACGCCTAATGCTCTGTCATAAAGTCCGTATCCGGGTCTTGCCACTTCGCCCCATATCATTCGGCCGTGATCCGGACGAATGTAGCCATCGAAGCCTACACTTTGCAAAGCACTCACTATCTCGTACATATCAAGAGAACCGGCGTCGCTCTCGTGGCTCGTCTCGTTGAACCAATGATCATTGAGCGACACATTTCTCAAATGGGCGAAATAGATCCGCTCGCCGATGACAGGATCGCGGATGATGTCGACGAGATCGTTTTCGGGATTTGAGCCGAGCGAACCCGTGCAGAGCGTAACGCCGTTGCACTTGCTCGGGACGGCCGTCAGAAGCTTGCGCAAAGCCGCCTTGCCCGTGATGATTCTCGGCAGGCCGAAGATCTCCCAAGGCGGATCGTCGGGATGAATCGCCATTTTCACGCCGTATTCCTCGCAGGTCGGCATGATCTTATTGAGAAAATATATTAGATTTTTCCAAAGGTCGTCGGCGGTTATACCTTTATATTTCTCGAACAAGTCTTTGATCTCGCCCATTCGGTTTTTCTCCCAGCCCGGCATCGCGTAGCCATTCGAGTTGGAGTCGATCTCCTTGAACATGTCCTCGGGGCTTTTGCCTTCGACCTGTTTTCCGTCGTAGCAAAGGCAGGTCGAACCGTCCGGCAGCGGCATATAAAGGTCGGTTCTCGTCCAGTCGAACACAGGCATAAAGTTATAGCATATGCACTTGACGCCGACCTTGGCGAGATTTTTTATGCTCTCGATATAGTTTTCGATATATTTTTCTCTTGTCGGAAGTCCGAGCTTTATATCTTCGTGAACATTCACGCTTTCGATGCATTCCATCGTAAAGCCGGCTTCCTCAATTTCGTCTTTCATCTTCTGAACCCTGTCAAGCGTCCACGCCTCGCCTGCCGGAAGATCGTGCAAAGCGGCGACAATGCCTGTGACGTTGGGTATCTGGCGGATCTGAGCTAAAGTGACCGTGTCAAGCTCTTTTCCGAACCAGCGAAAAGTCATTTGCATATATCATGCCTCCCGTGTATAAATTTCCATGCTTATTATAACCTCTGATTTTACAAAATGCAATGTGAAGTTTTCGGATTATGTTGCAAAGCTTTGACGATGATAAAAATTTTTGTCTGACTATACGGTACACAGAGTGAGTGCTGAGTTAAGATTTATGCGCATAACCGTTATTTTTGCAAGTAACGAGAAAGCCTAAATTGTAAACAAATTTTATATCCCGCGCAACATATTGATAATTCCGACATCATATGTTAAGATATTTGTACCAATTTTAAACGGGGGTATTATTTTATGAAGAAGGTAATCACAATCACGCTTGCGCTTGTAATGATGTTCTGCTTATGTCTGCCCGCGTCGGCGGCAATAATCGGCGAAAATCCCGACGGCGCAACGATCGAGCTTGTAGCCGCAGGAGACGGCGTTGAGTTCAACAGAGGAACTATCATTCGCAATGACGGCAGCGTAGGCACTAATTACGGCGTCGTTAAAGAAAACTACGGAGTGATCGCTTTCCAGAGAAGCAACACGACCGTAATCAACAAAGGCACAGTCAGAAATCTGTTCAGCGGCACTGTTGACAATGTCGGTGGACATGTTGAGACTTTATTCATGGGAACCGTCAACAATTACGGCGGCAGTATCGGCGACAACTACGGCGGAACGGTCAATGAGTTCAGAAAGGTATCCGTCACGATATCCAATGCCGAGGTAATCGGATTAACGGAAGCTTACGGCGACAACTGGATCCCCGCGGGCGGCTCATTTATAATCAAGCCCGAAGACGGTTTCAAATTTGAAAACGGCCTTGATCTTGCATCGGGCAACGCAGATATCACCGACAACGGCGACGGAACATATACCGTTTCGGGAGTAGACGGAGATATCACGATCACAGCCGAGGCTGTTGAGATTCCTGCTCCTCCCGTAACGCCCACAGAACCGGATAATAGCGACAACAATGACGAACCGACATTGGCGTCTCTGATAGCCGATCTTGTTTTCAGCTCCATTCGTTTGGTCATTACGCTCGTTGAAATGATGCTGAGCAAATAAATTATAATTTTGTTAATAAACCTCATTGGCTGATCCGGTGAGGTTTGTTTTATTTTAAAAGGGCGCTTCACCGGCAACCGATAAATAAATAGCCCCTCAATAGACAGCAAATTCGGCGTCTGTTGAGGGACTTTTCATCTATTATACTTAATTAAATAATTATACTCTTTGATATGACTTTTCAGGTAAGGTCTCAACCGGCATCGCATAGTCGATAACGAACAGCATAATCTGGAAAAGCGCGTTTGGAATCATTTCCATCATTGCGCTCTTGCCGATAGTGAGAAGCCAGACGGGAATCGAGCCGACGATCAGCAGCGTCACGATCATAAGCGCCTTGAAGCCTTTGTAGGTGTTCCTGTTTCGCGCGAGCAGGATGAAAACCGACAGCGCAACACAGGCGATATACATGCCCGTTGCGACCCAGTGGACGATTCGCTTCGGATTCCAAGTGGTGATATCATGCTTCAGGGAAAACGCAATTCCGCAGCACGCGAAAAATGTCAGGACGCTCAGAATGCGAAGAAACTTGCTGTTGTCTTTATATTTTATGTACGCATAATTCGTGCTGACAAGATAAGCTCCGCCGACAAGGACGACCCATATCCAGAAGAAAAGTTTTCTGTCTTCGCAGAGTATGCTCAACGTTCCGACCTCACTGAAGGGATCATTCCCCCAAC
>OIZA01001063.1_pt1 | contig 10671 bp, 10 predicted proteins | sample 1588381 | NCBI WGS metagenome assembly OIZA01 (sample SAMN03283277) | human gut metagenome | biome: human-associated habitat; material: feces | host: Homo sapiens | place: Peru | collected 2012 | reverse complement strand
CTCTCCGCCCGCTTTTTCCGAAAGTTCCCAGTCACGCTCTGTGCTGCAATATCCAGTATTAAACAATTCCGGCAAAATAATAAGTTTTGCCTTTTTTCCCAGGGCTTTCTCTATCAGTTCCGCTGCAATAGAAAAATTTGCTTCTTTGTCATATGTGACACATTTCATCTGCACTACTGCAACAACCATATTCTCTCCTCCTTACCAACACCTGTATATCCAGATTTTGTATTTTTAAAAAGAGGTACAAAAATGTCTTTTTTAGGAACATCTTTGTACCTCTCTTATCTCTTTACTATTTATATTTCTTTACCAATTCAGGATGTTTTGCATAATATTCATATGCTTCTCCGTAAGTCATGAATGTTACCCCCGGTTTGCTCATCATATGTGAAATCAGTTTTCGATGCATCATAATACCCTGTGGTCTTCCGCTTACATCCGGATGAATGGTAATTGGAAATACACCTTCATCCTCATATTCGTATAAATAATCAAACTCATCTCTCCATAAATGGAAAATATCATCCGGAGAAGTCCAACCGGAAGCATTTCCCTGACTCTTCATAAACATCTGCGGAGGAAGATCATCTAAATACCAGGAGCATGGAATCTCAAGCAATTCCTGTGCCTCACCGAATTCCATCGGTTTCATCCATGTATCCGGATCTTTATCATAATTAATCGGATACCACTTATCTCCCTTTGTTGTATGATATGGATGAAATTCTTCCGCCATAAGAGAAGAATCATACTTAATTCCGTGTTTTTCCAAAATTTCGTTTGTTACTTTTGAAAATTCCCACCATGGTGCTCTGTATCCCGTCGGTTTCTTTCCGGAAAGCTTTTCACAGATATCAATACAATGTGTCAGTATTTTTTCCTCCTGCTCTGCTGTCATAGCAAGCGGATTTTCATGCGAATATCCATGCAACGCAATTTCATGTCCTGCATCCACAACCAATTTCATTTGCTCTGGGAAAGTTTCCGCAGAATGTCCACATGTAAACCATGTTGTCTTTATTCCATAATTATCAAAAAGATCCACCAGTCTTGGGATGCACACTCTTCCTGCACAAACACCTCTTGAAATATCACACGGAGAATCTTCTCCGCCATAAGAACCCAGCCAGCCTGCTACACAATCCACGTCAATTCCATATAATACTTTAATATCCTTTGCCATATTTTTTGCTCCTTTCGTTTTGTTAACTGTTTTCATTCATCTTCGATCTGTATCTTTTTACTTTTCCTTCCCACCGGTCACCCCTTTCCATTATCTAAAAAAAAACAGCCTGTTCATATATAATATGAAAACAGACTCCTTTGTCTTTTTTTCCTTATTCTGTTTCAACTTTTCTGACTATAACTTCATTGGCACACTCTGCGTTTTTGCCTTTCTCTTTCTTTTTCTCGCGTATATAAATAGCGATTACTCCTAAAAAACATCCACCACATATTAAACTTGCATATTGTCCTAAAAGTGCCGCAAAAACACTTCCGCTAAAGCAGCCGATACAAAAAATTCCTATCATAAAAAAATATAAAATTGCAAGACTCCATTCTTTCTCAGGTTGTATATTCTTACAATAATGATAAAAATGATCCATACCTGACCGCAACATTCCTGTACACATTGTTGTTGCAAACGGTTTTCCATTGATTGTTCGAAATGTGCCATATTGCAATGCTGTAATAAAAGATACAAATGTATTTACCACATTGTTCGTTTTTACATCTGGCTTTATCCATGCTATTCCAAATACAGCCAGTGTTTCTAAAATGAGTATTAGAAGCTTCCAATCGATATAGTATTTTTCTCCATATTTGTCCTGTAGCAGATGTGCTGTCAGTATTCCAGTCAGAAACGCTGCAACCGGAACCAGATAACTGAATGCCAGAATCTTTTTTTCTAACAGATTCACACCAAACAGTACCAAATTCCCTGTCTGTGCATTGGCAAATACTTTTCCACGAAGCAAATATGTATATGCATCTAAAAATCCACCTATACCAGTTAAAAGAATAAAGATGATATGCCGTTGAAGTCCTTCTGTCAGAATTTTTCTTCTCTGACTCATGTATGTTGCTGCTCTCTCCTTTCCATTTTCAACGACTCTTTTGTTTTCTTTGTCACCCAACCGATTTGTATACCTAAAACGACATGTCCGCTTCCCTGTTGGTTTAGTCAGAGTATATCAGTGCTTTTTGCAAATTACAAATACATAAAAAGTTGTCCTCTTATACTTTTTCGGTATATCAGTGATAAATTGGCGTATTTTTTGTTGTTTTTCCTTTTTTATCTATTTTTTCATTTTTTTTATTGCATTAATTTATTTTTTCTGCTAATATAACTTTCGAAAACATCACTAAAAAATTAAAATGCATTCCGCATTCAATAAAAAATACGACTATGTTTTTGACAAAGATGTCAGTCATAGTCGTATTTTTGTTATGCATTTCTGTGCCAAAATGATTTCCATTGTACCTTAAGGAGGAATCATTCATGGATTTACAAAGATTAAAATATTTCTGTACCATAGTGGAAGAGGGACAGATTTCAAGAGCTGCAACAAAATTGCATATGGCACAGCCACCTTTAAGCAGACAGTTAAAATCTCTAGAAGAAGAGCTTGGCGTAGCTTTATTCATTCGAAATGCCAGAAATCTGACCACAACCGAAGCTGGGTATATGCTATATGAAAAAGCAAAAAGCATTCTTGGATTTGTAGAAAACGCCAAGCATGATATTATGCTTGTAAATAATGGAAAAATAGGAACTTTAAGCATGGGATGCATTGATTCCATGTCCTCTTATATCACATATAAATACATTAAAACATACCGACAACAAAACACCGATGTATGTTTTCACTTTTATACCGGCGACAGTGATGAAATCATGAAAGATTTACGTGAACAAATCATCGAATTTGGAATCGTACGTCCACCATTTGATTTCAACGAATTTAACAGTTCTCTTATTCTCAGGGATCAGATGATCGCCATTGTTCCAAAATCTATAAGTAAAAAAGAGGGCATTTTAAATATAAAAGAGCTTTCTACTTACCCTATCTTATTGCATAAACGCTATCGTGATATTATAGAAGCCCATTTTTCCAGTAAAAATTATAAACTGGACGATATTTGTATTGCAAATGATGCAACAATCCTTCATGAATGGGCGAAACACGGACTTGGGGTAGCCATTGTTCCAAGATCCTCCTGTATATTTTTAGATACAGAGGATCTCGTTTACCGTGAGATCAATGACGGCGGTATTCCATGTGAATCCTATATCATATGGCAAAAAAGCCGTCACCTTTCAATTGTGGCCAGAAAATTTCTGGATCTATTTCATGTAGATAATACGGATGCTTGATCACAAAGTTCTGACTGCCTGTAAAACAGCAGCCAGAACTTTTTTACTCAGTAATCAAAATCCTCGGTTCCACTTTTCTGATTCCCCTGGACGCAAAATAGGCAAATACCATAAACATTCCCATTACAACGATTGCCGGCTGTATCATTGCCAGCGGTGCCAGTCTCGAAGAAAATGCCGCTATCCCGCATCTCTGCAAAAAGACTCCCACGATCGGATCAGTCATTCCTGCACTTAAGATAATTCCTGCAATTCCGCCGATCGCTGAGACAATGCCAAACCGCAGCGCAAACATGATTCGCAGCTTAAAAGAGGTAAATCCAAGCGACTTGTAGATTCCAAAATCATTTTTTTCCTGATAAAGGATCTTACTTCCGGTCATGATAATGACTACAAATATGAACAGCATGGAGATCACATACATCAGTACACAAAATGCATCCAGTGCAGACACGATACTGGAAAGTCCCGACCAGGAATTCGGATCATCTACACTAATCCGGTCATCATATTTATCCTTCAATTCATTCATCATTACATCCACCTTATCCGGATCATGAAGTACATAGTAGGTAAAAAACTTACTTTCATCCGTCAGTCCAAGCCGCTTTGCACCGTCCTTGCTGATTCCGAAATTTGCTCCCATATCATTTGCGCACTGATATACGCCGCTTATCATAAATTCCGCAGAATTTCCATCATAGTTTACCTCCACGGTATCTCCGATATCTTTTCCGATCTCCCGTGCCACTGTCTCCGTGACAAGGATCTCATTGTCATACTTGCAGGTATGTCCGCGCAGCAAACGGAAGCGCTCCGGCTCTTCATTTACATTCATCAGGTAATCTATATGGTCAATCGACGCATTTTCCAGCACACACAGAAATGAACTCTCCACTCCCGCCTCTTTATTCATCCACTTCTCGATCTCGTCCTTTGTCTCCTGGCGGTTTTGTGTCTCCGTATACTTTACACCGATGTCATAGGTCACCGTATTAAATGCCTGCATGAGCCCTGTTCCGTCCGGTCCGATCCAGGCTCCGATCCTTGCAGTCAGTGACAGGAAAAATACGAGCAGTGCCGTTACGATTCCTGCACTGATATACTGTTTCTTTCCGGAAATCAGCTGGCGCAGCGCAAGGTGAAAATACAACCCGCGCTTATAGATTGCTGTCATCATCCTGCTCTTAAAATAAACATCCTGCACACCGCCGCGAATTGCCCGAATCGGTGTGATTTTTCCGATTTTTGCAGTTTTCGCAAAAGTAACAAGAATTAGCAACAGCAAAATTCCTCCAAGAGATGCCACGCATACACCAACAGGCAGCGTCACCGGTATCAGAAGCCCTGTGGCCGGTATGATCAGATGGTTGATAAATCTTACTACCGGAACTGCCGCCGGAATTCCAAGCGCCATTCCAATCACCACGGAAAGCAGATACTGGTACATCTTTATCCACTGAAGATCCCGGTTTGTAAAACCGAGCGCTTTTAAGACACCCATATTGGTATAATCCTGTTCAATTCCGGTTGTAATATTGTGGCTTAATACAAGAACCGCCACCACAACCAGCACTGCCACAAATACGAGAAAAAATCCGACAAATATATTCTGTGCGATCAGCATAAATCCTTCTATCGCCGACTTCTGATATGTTCCATAGGTATACTGTCTAATATCCGTATTTTCATTGAGCTCCATCAAAAATTCATTTGTCGTCTGCCCGTCATCCGGTTTCTGATAAATATGCAGCATTTCACCATCTATCACCGTAGAAGCCTCCCCTGCCGCAAGTGCTTCCTGTCCGATCTTTTCCATGGATGTCCTGCTGATCAGCATGGTCTTCATTCCCATCATGGCGCTTCCCATAAACGGATCTTCAAAAAATCCTTTTATCGTAAAGCTCTCCGTCTTTTTTTCGCCTGCAATCTGAATCTCTACCTGGTCCCCGATCTTTACACCGTAGAGCGTGGAAAAGGAAGGTGGTACATACATTTCCCCTTCTTTGAGTTCCTTCGCATTTTTCTGTATGCCGGTCAGATTCTCATTGTAAATATAATAGTTGTAGTTTTCCGGTTCATAAACTGCAAGCCAACCGCCGTTCTCATTCAGTTTTCCGCCTACCTTATACGGTGCCGACCGGATCTTCTGCCGGCTTATTTTGTCTGTCCCGCTCATTCCCTGTATCTGACGGATCAGTTCATCCAGACCCGGCTGTTCCATGAGCCAGCTTGTCACATCTCCGTAACCGACACGGTCAAGCTGTTCTCTCTCATAAACCTTGCTGTTTTCTCCGATCGTAAGCACCGCACAAAGTGCCATCGTGATGATAAATACAAGGATCAGCATACCGCAGAAAACACCTTTTTGCTTCTTGATATTTTTTCTTAATAACAGAATATACTTCACTTTGCACACCTCCTACCATGACATGGAGGTAAGCCATGCGTCTACCTGCTTTTCCCTGTTCTTTGCATCTGCGCTTTCATACGGTGGCATTTCCATTTCTCCGTTTATCTTTCCATCCTCCAGATAAAGAAAACGGTTTGCATGTATCGCAGCACGGATATCATGTGTCACCATCAAAATGCTCTGTCCCTGTCGGTTTAACTCTGTTAAAAGCTCCAGAACATCCTCCGTATTGCGCTTATTTAATGCTCCGGTCGGCTCATCTGCGAAAATGATCTCCGGCTCATTCATCATTGCACGTGCAATTGCCGCTCGCTGTGCTTCTCCGCCGGATACCTGTGAAGGCAGCCGGTCTTTTGCGTGCTCTACATGAACCTGTGTAAGCAGCGAAAGAGCCCTTTTTTTCACTTCTGCCGTATTCTTTTTTCCATTCAGATATCCTACCACCGACGCATTTTCAAAAAGTGTCAGGTTGCTGATCAGATGCATCTGCTGAAAAATAAATCCAAATTCCTTTGCACGGATTTCTGCCATCTGTTTCTCCCGGTAGGAATCCAGTTCTTTATCCTTATAATATACTTTTCCGCTTGTTATCGCATCCATTCCGCTTAATGTATACAAAAGCGTTGATTTTCCAGCCCCGGACGAGCCCATGATGACTGTAAAATCACCCTTGTATATCTCAAGATTTATCATATCAAGTACATGGTTCTGTGCACCGTTGTTTGCAAAACTCTTGCATAGATCAACGGCTCTTAAAATTTGTGTTTTCATTTGATTTTCCTTTCTGTTATATGAATTATCTATTTTATAACAAAAAAGTTTTTAAGAAATCTTTAAGAGATTGCTTCTGAATGCATATTTTCCTTTGCCGCTCATAAAATATACTATGAAAAATATAAATTCTTTAAAACTTTACACGATCATTGGCACCATATTTGTCCTGATTGTCGGCACCATTTCGCATTTTGTTTATGACTGGTCGCAACAAAACCACATTCTCGGACTTTTCTTTCCTACAAATGAGTCCACCTGGGAACATATGAAGCTGATCTTCTTTCCGATGCTGCTTTATGCGCTTTTCATGAACCGCCGCCAGAAAACAGAATATCCCTGTGTCACCTGCGCCCTGCTTTCCGGTATCCTGCTTGGAACCTTTCTCATTCCGGTTTTCTTTTACAGCTATTCCGGCATTCTGGGAAATCACTACCTTGCGCTTGACATCGCCGTTTTCGCCGCAGCTGTGATTTGTGCATTCCTTGCGGTATACCGCCTGACTTTATCCTGCCAGTGCCACTCCGGTACCCAGGCACTCAAACTGCTTGTTTTCGCCGTGGCGTTTTGCTTTCTGTGGTTTACCTACCATGCTCCGGCACTCGGCATTTTTATCGACCCGACACAATGATTTTGCTGTCGTCCAACCATATTTTTCAATTATGTTCTGACTGAAATGCGATTTGAAATGTCACAACTGCATCCAGTCCATCCGCGTGATTTTCCAGTCTGAGGCTTCCGTTCATCCTGCTTAAAATATAGGTCACAATATAAAGGCCAAGGCCGGAACCCGGAGCCTCTCCGCTATTTTTTCCCCGATAAAATTTTTCACAGATAAAGGGCATATCCTCCGCCGGAATACCTTTCCCAAAATCCCTTACATGAATCTCATAGCTGTCTTTTCCTGCCTGCGCCCGAACCTCTATCCGGCTTCCCGGCGCATATTTTCTTGCATTATTCATTAAATTTTCCATCACCTGTGCCAGCCTCTTTGGGTCCAGATAAAGCTCGGCCTCTGGAAACGGTGTATTTAAAACAACTTCTTCATATGCAAAATCCCTGCATATTTCTTCCAATTTCTTTCCCATCTGAACCGGCTGTCTTTCTATTTCCAGATGTTCCAGTTCCGAAAGCGAATGCAGCACGAGATCATTCGTCAGTGCGGTTACTTCATCACATTTTTTCAAGATAACTGCCGCATAATGCTGTCTTTTTTCATAACCGGATTCCAGATTTGCCTCCAGTGCTTCTGCATAAGCCCGAATGGATGCGATCGGCGTCTTGATATCATGAGAAAGTGTCGCAATAACTGTCTTATTTTCCTGTATCGCATTCTCCTCATTTTTTCGTGCACAAATGATTTCCCGGCGCATATGATCAAAAGCCCACGTAAACGCCCCAAAAAAGTTCGTCCGTTCATAATCCAGCGAAACATCCAGATTTCCCTTTGCCAGCTCTCCCGCATATTTTTCCAGCTTCTGAAACGGATAAATTATCTTTCGGTACAGATAAAAAAATACCAGCAGCACATAGAAAAAAACGATCGCGCCGCAGGTAACCGTTACCTGAATGACATATTCCTTTTTTCCCACCGGTGCGTCTTCCTTCAATGCCGTATACAATGCATCGATCTCTTTCTGTGCCGGATTACTTCCATCCCCGCTCTTTGTAAGCTGCTCAATTTCATTTAAAAGGACAAGTTTTTCTCCTCTTTCCGTTTGCGCCAGTTCTCTCTGCATCCAGAGCAGATATCCTCCACATACCAAAAATAAAACCGCTGTTATAATGATCAGATTTCGCAATAACTGTTTTTCCACTGACAATCTCCCCTTACATCATTGCTTTTTTATGATTTCTGCCTTTTTTCTTCGTCACACAGACTGTAGCCAACACCCCATACTGTTTTGAGCCATTTCGGATTTGCCGGATCTTCCTCCAGCTTTTCCCTGAGCCAGCGGATATGTACTGCAACTGTGGCAATTTCAGCCTCTGAAAAAGCTCCCCACACCTCATGAAGCAGTTCCTCTTTTTTCACTGCCTGATTCTTATGTCTGCACAGATAAGCCAGCACGTCAAATTCCTTCAATGCCAGCTTTACTTCTTTTCCGTCCCGTTCCACCCTGCGCATACCGGTATCCACACGAATCGTTCCAAATTCATAAATATTTGCCTGCTCATCAACGCCATAAGTACGCCGCATCAGGGCATTCACACGGGCAATCAATTCTTTTAATGAATACGGTTTTGCCAGATAATCGTCTCCACCCATCTCAAGCCCCGTAATCTTATCGTCCTCACTCGTTCTCGCACTTGCAAAAATAACCGGAACCTTTGACACTCCCCGCAGTTCTTCAAGTATTTCAAATCCCGTTCCGTCCGGAAGATTAATATCCAGGATCATCAGCGAAAACTGTTGTTTTTCCAGCACTTTAAATGTCTGCTCGCAATTTTCCACGATCGTAATCTCATATCCATAGGTTTTCAACATATCACCAATGATTTCCGCAAGATCCCGGTCATCATCCACCAGCAAAATTTTTTTATTCATATCGCACTTCCACCCTATCCGCTATTTCCTGCTACCGCTCTCTCATCTCATGATTCTGCAATTCCCACTATTCTGCAGAATCATAGCTTGTATCACGAATATACGTTGTTCCTTTATAAACAATCATATTCTTATCCACATATTCCAGAACAATTTCCTCACTTTGTGGATTCTGCTCCGAAAAAATCACCTGATTGTTCACATATTCTTTGATTGCCTCATAATTAAAGACGTCGCCCTTGTTTTCAGAAAGAAAAAGACTCTCTTTATTCCCATCGAGACTGTCCCCATATGCATACAGATAAATTATATCCGCATCTTCTTTACTGGCATCCTCACCCTCCGCCAGATATACCCCCTGAAATTTATCTGAGATCTCTTTATAATCTATCTGCACATTTTCTTCTGTCACTTCCGCTGAAGGCTCCTGTGCCTCTGAATATTCCGTATCCTCTGTATTTTCTGTATTCCCTATACTGTCTGTGTATTTTGTATCCAATTTTTCTAAAGGCTCCTTTTTTTCGTTACATCCACCCAGCGTCAAGACAGAAACCAATAGCATCATGCTCACAATTATTGTTTTTTTCATTTTTTATCCTTTCATAACAGCTTTATACTCAATTAATTTTTTCTTATTTCTTATTATAATAGAAAAATACATAAATTATATAGAAAAAATTTATATTAAAAACAATTACAGAACAAGGTGTGCTTGGCACACTTCTATAGAGAAAAAAAAGAGACTTAAAAAATTAAGTCTCTTTTCGAGGCGACTAACGGATTTGAACCGATGATCAGGGAGTTGCAGTCCCACGCCTTACCACTTGGCTAAGTCGCCATACTTTATTATATTCTATCAAAACAAGATTTATACGTCAAGTAAATCTTGGATGACTCCGACGGGAATCGAACCCGTGTTACCGCCGTGAAAGGGCGATGTCTTAACCGCTTGACCACGGAGCCGTTCTCTCTTTTTTTCTTCCCGCTTCGTTCTTCTTTTCGGAAAAAAAAAGCTCCCCGAGTAGGGCTCGAACCTACAACATCACGGTTAACAGCCGTGCGCTCTACCATTGAGCTATCGAGGATTATTCATATACTTTCAAAATTTCACACAGATCTTGAAAATCGTTCAACCTTCTTTCGGAAGTCCGATGTCCTTCGTCCATCGAACGACCAGAAACACTAACCTCAATCCTCGCTACACTCGGCTTTCGCCAAGTGTTTCTTGGTCAAGCCCTCGACCGATTAGTAACAGTCAGCTCCATGCGTTGCCGCACTTCCACCTCTGCCCTATCTACCTGATACTCTCTCAGGGGTCTTACTTCCTCTAGGGAAGGGATATCTCATCTTGGGGGGGGCTTCACGCTTAGATGCCTTCAGCGTTTATCCCTTCCGGACTTGGCTACCCTGCCATGGGATTGGTTCCCAACAGGTACACCAGTGGTCCGTCCAGCCCGGTCCTCTCGTACTAAGGCCAGCTCCCCTCAGATATCCTCCGCCCGCGCCGGATAGGGACCGAACTGTCTCACGACGTTCTGAACCCAGCTCGCGTACCGC
>OIZA01001062.1_pt1 | contig 10691 bp, 8 predicted proteins | sample 1588381 | NCBI WGS metagenome assembly OIZA01 (sample SAMN03283277) | human gut metagenome | biome: human-associated habitat; material: feces | host: Homo sapiens | place: Peru | collected 2012 | reverse complement strand
AGATACGCAGGTTCGACGTATGTGGACTGCGTTTATGTGGTGCATCAAGGGTGTGGGGCTCATCTACAACGGTCAGGAGGTTTTGGCGAAGCACACGCCAAGTCTATTTGAACGAGAACCAATTGACTGGAGTAGCTCGCCGGAAGCTCTTGAATACTGTGAATTGCTACACCTTCTTGTTGGGCTAAAGAAGCTACCGGTGATGCGGAAAGGGCGTTATTCAATACGGGCTGTTGGGCCGGACTGCGCTACAGCGCTGGTGCATTACGAGCTTGGTTCCGAAAAACTTCATGGTATTTTTAATCTTTCTATGGAACAGTGCGAAGTGCAGGTGACAGTGCCGGATGGTATATATCCGAATCTTCTGGGCGGAGAAGTTCGTGTTGAGAAGGGCGTTATTTCTTGTGGTATAGAGCCTATAATTATTTTGACTACGGATTAATTGCGGGCAATAAAATACTATGTGTACCGTCTGCATTCATGCGGGCGGTATTTTATATTGCAAGTGCATAATTATCCTGAATTAATCATCGTGATACTGAATAATTCAGGATAAATTTTGCACAATGGAGGTTACATTTTATGAAAGATTTTTTGAATGACTTGATTTATGATTCGAATCCGGCTCCGATTACAGAGCCGAGATTTCAGATGGAGAGCGTGGAGGATCTTCTGAAGTCGGAGCGCTTCTCACTGACCTGCAACGGAACGGAGCGCCCGGTATACTGGACCGATTCCTTCAATTATGTTCCTGTGGTCATGGATGAGCAGGAGGAGCTGGATATTACGGTTACGATCCATGATGAGTTTCAGGAAGTTGTCATTCGCCCGACCAGCTATGGCATCCAGTTTGAGCAGGAAGGCAACAAGCTTCATATTCACCTGGATCAGCCGATGAAATTTACGATTGAGACAGATGGCGGACTCCACAATGCGCTTTTTGTACTCTGCTCCAGAAGAATTCCGAAGCCGGAGAACACAACCATTTATTTTGAAAAGGGAAAAGCATACAACGTCGGTGTGCTGACCTTAAAGCCAAATGACACGGTTTATGTGGAAGAGGGGGCTGTTGTTTCGGGCTGTGTGTACGCAGACCACTGCGACAACATTTCCATCGTAGGAAACGGAATAATCAACGGTGCCTGCTGGCATCTTCCGGACAGCAATGCACACCGGTTCTTCATTTATCTGAAGTGGTGCAACAATGTCAGACTGGAAGGATTCACGGCGGTGGACGGACCGTCCTGGCATGTCGTTCCGGCGGCCTGCGATCACGTTCTGATTGATAACATCAATGTGATGTCGCGTATTGTGACCGGTGATGGAATTGATGTGACGAGTAGCCGCTTTGTGGAGATTAAGAACTGCTTTATCCGTGCGACGGATGATTGCATCTGCATCAAATCTCATGTTCTGATCGGAGATACCTCGACGGTCAGAGAGGTGACGAAGGTGCATGCGCATCATAACGTCATCTGGAATGCAGAGCCCGGAAATGCCATTGAAATCGGTTACGGTCTGCAGGCCGAGGTTCATGATCTTCTGTTTGAAGAAAATGATATCATTCACTGCCAGTATGAAGGGAACATGGGCGGAGCTGCGATTTCCATTCACCAGGCGGACGGCGGTCATATCCACGATATTCACTACAGAAACATTCGCATCGAGCAGGCGGAGCAGAAGCTGTTTGATATCAAGACGCTGCTTTGCAGATATACGATGCAGTGGGAAAAGGGAATGATCGATGACATTCATTTCGAGAATATCACGGTATTGAACGGCGATTTCCCGGTTTCCGCGATCCGTGGTTTCCAGACTCCGGAGCGCGAAGTGAGGCCGCATGATATTTATTTTGACAACATTAACATTCTCGGCCAGCACTGCAAGACGTTCCAGGATCTTCACCTGGTGAACGAGCTGGCGAATGATATCTATATTGATGGCAAGAGAGCGTTTGTTCAGCATAGGTTCTGAGGGATAGCATCTTCGTATATCAATTCTGCTTTAAGATTTTAATTTGCTCTGGTGTAAAAAAGTTCTTCATAATAATAGCCTCCAAGGATAATTGAATTGTATCAAATGATCCTTAGAGGCTGTATCTACTTAATGGGATGTCTCCCCATATACTATTTACTTAACTGGCTATACCCTGGAAACCTGTCTACTCTGCGGGGCAAACTTTGTTTTGCTGAAATAAGGATTCCAGCTGGGCGATATTTAATGCGCTTGTAGAAGGTCAAGACCGGAACTTAGGTAATGTGGAGTATCCCCTTTTGACTGCAGAGATAATCTCATCCTCCCAGGTCTCCAGATTACTGTCTGGGATGCGTCCGGCTTCTTCCATCTCTCTGAAGACACGGCTCATTCCCTCCTCTAGAGTGATTTCTGGTCTCCACTCTGGCACGTCATGACGCAGTTTTTCGTTCGACGCGTAGGTGTGCTGACCAAAAATCTCGTAGCATAGCGAGAAACGCTGAGGATCGATCTCCATCAGCTGAGCCAGTGGAAGCCCCACCATTTCCACTTGCTGACCCAGCACGTGCATGGCTGTGCGGTGGTATTCTGCCCAAGTGGTAAAACCTGTCTGAGTTACATTGTAAATCTGACCGATGCAGTGCTGGCGCCCCATGACACCAACAAATCCACGAGCTGTGTCTTCGGTGTGCATATACTGATGCAGAATATCACCGTCTCCACAGATTAAGATAGGCTTCCCCTTTTTGATGCGATCAATCCAAGTGAGTTCTGTGGTAAGATTACGCAGCATTCCACTCATGACACTATACGATGTGCAAGGCTTCATGATGGTGACAGGGAAACCCTCTCGACGGAATGCTTCCAAAAAGACTAGGTCTGCTGCGTGCTTGTTGATTCCGTATTCGGTCCAGGGCTCGAACCAGTCATCCTCCCGCATAGGAAAGTGACTGAAGTTTTTGCCGTAGGTGCACACGGTAGAGGCAGTGATGAAATGCTTTACTCCGCGGAAGGCCGCTATGCTCACCTTTGCGTCCTGTGCATTGGAGCAAGTGAGCTCGAAGGCTACATCAGGTGCAAGTCGCTGCATGGTATCGATGTATTCTTGCTCATTATGCCTGTCGCCAACTAAACACTGCACCTGAGGTGGAAACTGAGTGTTCTTTGTACGGCCGAAGCAGACGATGTCATCGTAACCGCGACGTAAAAGTTCCCGGATAATATGTGTGCCGATATTTCCGGTTCCGCCACTGACAACAATCTTCATAATTTTACCTCCTGATTCTTGATAAAGATTTGATATTCCATCGGAGCAAGGGAAACTGTCTTCTCCGCATCGTTATCCCATGCCAAACGACATTTTAACGGCTGCTCACTACTGTTCCAAATAAGGGTGAGTTTGTCATCCTGATAAGAACGTCGAAATGCCAGCGCTTTAGGACCTTCTACACACACTGGCTCTAACCAGCGGAAATCTCCTTTTGTCAGCGCGGGATGCTTTTCACGAAGAGCAATCAGTGCTGTGTATAGATGGAGCAGTCGTTTACCGGTATCGGTAAGTGGGTTGAAACACATGCAGCGGCGCGCTTGAATAAAATCGGCACCGGTCATGCCGGTCTCATCTCCGTAATAAATAGCAGGCATTCCTACAAACAGGAACTGAAATACAGCGGATAATGCTGCTGGCTCGAATTCTTCCTTTGCCAGACTCAACCAGCGAGCGGTGTCATGTGACCCCAGCAGGTTATACATGCAGCAGGTCATAGGTGCAGGATAGTGAGTTAAGATGCGGTTGATTTCTTGACGGAAGTTATCGCTGTCCATTGTCTTATCAAGAAAGCAGGCACGGCATAACGATGCGAATGGGTAATTCATTACGGTATCGAACATATCGCCCGCAAGATATGGCTGCGCGTCACCCCAAACTTCTCCCAGGATAAGGGCTTCGGGATTGATTTTTTTTACTTCAGTCCGAAATGCTCGCCAGAAAGAAAGGTCGATTTCGTTGGCTACATCCAACCGCCAGCCATCAATACCCATTTCTGTCCAGTAGCGAGCCACTCGCAACAGATAATCTCGAACGTTAGGATTTTCGGTATTCAGCTTCGGCATATGGCGTTCAAAGGCGAAGCGCTCGTAACTGTATTCTCCGTCTACTTCAAATGGATAGTTGTTGATGAAGTACCAGTTGTAATACTCTGAGTCTGGGCCTAGAGCCATCACGTCGCGAAACTTTGGAAAAGTGTCGCACGTATGATTGAACACTGCGTCAAGCACCACACGAATGCCCCGATTGTGGCAATCATCCAGAAAGGCGCGGAAGTCTTCTAATGTGCCTAAGCGAGGGTCGATAGAAAAATAGTCGTAGGTGTTGTAGCGGTGGCAAGTATTGGATTGGAAGATAGGACACAGGTACAGTGCATTGACCCCTAGTGCGCTAAGATGATCCAAATGTTCGCGTATACCGGCAAAGTTACCGCCTATTGGCTTGATGATGTCAGGCTCACTCCCCCAGGCAGGAAAGACTTCCTCTGTTGGGAGAGGTTCGTGACGCGCGAATGAGTCTGGAAAGATTTGATAAAAAACTGCACTTTTCGCCCATTCTGGAACTCGAATGGCGTCTGATCGGTTTAGATAAGGCATCTGGAAACATGCTTCCGTACACCCCTCTTGGGTTTGATGCACTCCCTGCTCATCTAGGTACCATACCTCTCCACTGGTATCTACTAAGCGGAAATAGTATTGAAGTCGGCGGTAAGGCGGCTTCACTTGTACACGGTAATAGGCGAATAAGTTGTCTGTTAGAATACACTCCATATCTGTATGGGCGTGCGGCTGGTTCTCAATATACTTGTCAAACCAACACAAAGTAGCGCTGCGGAGGCTGTTGCTGGCTGCTCGCAGAAGTAATGTCACGGTTCCGTGCTCGTCAAAATAGACGAATTCGTTGCGTGGACGATGGTAAATCGACTCAGGATTCATGCTCTTCTCCTTTTTATCGAGAATTTATCGAAACGGATATTTCCGCCTGATATATTGATATAATGATAACCTTTACAGAATTGCAAGTCAACTGCTTGATTTATTAAAAAAATGATTTTTGTCGCTAAATTATCGATAAATTATTGATATAAATTCGGACGGATGATATGATGAGACTATAATCATGTAAAGGAGGAACGGCGATGAATCTTCGCCTTGCTGTATTTGACCTGGATGGCGTTATTGTCAGCACCGATATGTTTCACTTTGAAGCGTGGAAACGCTTGTTCGCAAAGCGATGGGGCATTGTTCACACACCTGCAGCGGAAGAACTTACCAAAGGCGTAGCGAGATTTGAATGCATGAAGCTGTTGGCCCATTATTATGACATCCATGCTGATGATGAAGAACTTCGTCTTGCGGCTGAGGAAAAGAACAAGATATATCAGCAGCTGCTGATGGAACAGCTTTCACCATCGAATATACTACCTGGTATTCTACAGACGCTGGCACTCTTAAAGGAGCGAGGTGTGTACACTGCACTAGCTTCATCAAGTCGCAATGCGCCTTTTATCATTAAACGATTGGGGCTGGAGTTTGATTACTGTGTGGATCCGGCGACAATCTCGCACGGGAAACCCGCGCCTGACATCTATCTTGCCGCGATGAATCATTTTGGTGTGTCTGCACAGGAGTGTGTGGGTGTTGAAGATGCTGTTAATGGTGTGGCTTCTATACTATCGGCTGGAATGCCTGCTATTGGTATCGGACCGGCTACGATATCTGCTCGAGCCGATGTCGTACTGGAAACTACGGCACAGTTGCCTCAGGTTTTTGAAGAACTATTAGATGGCCCACAGCAGTTAGACTGGACTGGCGGTTTTTGCGCATCGTTGGCTCTGCCTGCGCGGCTAAAGGTCGCTACGGAGCAGAGACGACTGAGTCAGTTATCTGGATATTTTGGTGATCAGAGGGAGATTGAAAAAATTCTGGCATCAGGAAGTGACCCACTGGTGTATGAATATCATCAGTTGAATGCTCCTCAGGACTCAGGTGATATTGCTTTCGGAGTGACTACGCTATATCCAGGAGTTGTTGGCACTGAATTTTATATGACCAAGGGGCATTTTCACGGTGTGTTAGAAACCGGCGAGGTATATTACACTTTAAGTGGTAGTGGATTGCTGTTGACAGAAAATCAGAACGGGCATACACGCTGGCTTCCGCTTGCGCCAGGCAGAGCAGCTTATGCTGCAAAAGGGTTTGCGCACCGAATGGTGAACACAGGGAATGAGCCCTTAGTATGTTTTTTTGCCTACCGCGCGGATGCCGGTCACGATTATAAAACAATTGAGCAATCTGGATTTCAGAAAGTCGTACTGTGCACAGATGGTGGCGGTGTTTCGATCCAAGACAATCCAAAGAAAAATACAGGAGGAAGAATATGATGGATATACAGCATTTAACACCTGAAGCGCTTGCGGCAATCTTTGATCACACGTTACTGAGTGCCGGAGCCAGCCTTTCTGAACTGGAACAGCTTTGCGCGGAGGCACGGCAGTATGGGTTTGGCATGGTGGCGATTAATTCAGCTCCTGTGGCTTTTTGCCATGAGCAGTTAAAAGGAACTCCGGTACACGTTGGCGCTGCAATTAGTTTTCCTCTTGGACAGACCACGTTGGATGTGAAGATGTTTGAAACTGATAAAGCTATTTGTGATGGTGCGGATGAGATTGATTATGTGACCAATCTGACGAATGTCAAAGAGGAAAATTGGAATGCTGTAGAGGACGAGATGACACGCATTACGCAGATGTGCCGAGAGGCAGGAGTGATTTCCAAGGTGATTTTTGAAAACTGCTATTTGACTAAGGAGGAGATCCGGAGGTTGGCTCAGATTGCGCGTGAGGTTGGACCGGATTTTATCAAGACATCCACAGGATTTGGAACCTCTGGTGCGAAGGCAGAAGATGTGCGTCTGATGAAGCAGACTGTGGGTGATCGTGTTCGGGTAAAGGCTGCAGGTGGTATACGCAGTTGGGAGAGTTGTCGCGAGATGCTTGAGGCTGGTGCAGAGCGCATTGGCACTTCAAGTAGTATACGAATTTTAAACGAATTTATCATGTGGAGGGATAAAAATGACCTTTGATTGTTCCATCGAATTGAATAATGGTGTGAAGATTCCACAATTGGGATATGGCACAGCGCTTATCAGCGAAGATAGCGATGAGACTGTACGAGCTGTTTCGTCCGCTATAGAACTGGGGTATCGTCATTTTGATACTGCTTCAATCTATTACAATGAACGAGAAGTTGGAAAAGCTATACGGGAATCCGGCCTGCCGCGAAGCGATTTTTTTGTGACTACAAAGCTGTGGACCACAGATATGCGTGCTGCGCGAGAGTATGATGCTTTTCAAGAAAGTTTAGAGCGATTGGGTATGGATTATGTAGATCTGTATTTAATACACTGGCCAGTGCGTGGACGCTATCAGCAGAGCTGGGAGGTGCTGGAACGCATCCTGGAGCAAGGTCTAGCCCGTGCCATCGGTGTGAGTAATTTCAACCCCCATCATATCGATGATTTGATTAAGATGGGAGGAACGGTGCCTGCGGTGAATCAGTATCAGTTGCACCCGCAGATGTCTTGCCCAACGTTGCGTAGCTACTGTCGAAATCATGGCGTGCAGTTTGAGGCGTGTCAGCCGCTGGGACAGGGATTATATGTCAAGGATCCTGCGCTGAGTGAGATCGGTCGCAAATACGGAAAAAGTGCCGTGCAGGTGGTGTTACGCTGGGAATTGCAGCATGGGATTGTTACTCTGCCTAAGTCTTCTCGGCCTGAACGTATGCGTGAAAATAGAAATCTATTTGATTTTGAACTTAGCTCAGAGGATATGGCTGTAATTGACCATATGAATATTAACCGAAGCGTCGTTCCGGATGCGGATCCTGAGACTTTTACCTTCTGAGAAGTGATAAAAATGGGCTAATGTAACGAAGGAAGATGTACTAAGAAAAAGAAACACATAGAGAAAAAACTTACTATAATCATGCATATAAAAGCATAATTATCTATAAAGTTCTGGAACTGACATGATGAGCCGGTTTCAGAACTTTTTATGTGCATGGCGATACATATTACTAATTAGACTAAGACTATGGCCCGGTAAAGTGATAAAGAATAAAAAACGCTGATCTGCGTAGTGCAGGTCAGCGTTTTGGGGTTATGTATAAAGCTGCCAGGTGCGTTTAATGGTCTATATGTCCGAAAAAATGTAATAATATTTTAAACTATCACCGAAAAAATGCGCCTGATAGCAAAACTACATCCGAAAAAATGTAAAATCCAGCACAAATACAACCGAAAAAATGTTATTATAAAGGTGAATGATTAAGGACGTGGTGATTGTGCAGGAGATTTGGGATGGAAAGAGAACTGTTTGCGAAGCTGGAACACTGGAAGAATAAAAAGAACAGAAAACCGCTCATCATACAGGGAGCGCGGCAGGTCGGAAAGACCTGGATCATGAAGGAATTCGGCGCCAGATTCTATGAAAATACAGTCTATATCAATTTTGATAACAACCAGGCGATGAAGGATGTGTTTGATCTGGACTTCGATCTGAAGCGGATTCTGTCGGCAATTAAAATTGAGTATGGTAAGAGCTTTCAGGCGGAGAATACACTGCTTATTTTTGATGAGATTCAGGAAGCGCCGAAGGCACTGGCGTCTTTGAAATACTTCTATGAGAATGCACCGGAGTATTCGATTATCGCTGCAGGCTCCCTTCTAGGTGTTGCATTACATGAGGGGACGTCCTTCCCTGTCGGAAAAGTAGATTTTCTGAAGCTGTGCCCGATGACCTTCCGCGAATTTCTTCTGGCAGTTGGAGAGCGGGGTCTGTACGAAACGTTAAAGACAAAGGACTATGAACTGGCCAATGCTTACGCCGGAAAATATGTGGATCTGCTTAAAAAGTATTACTACGTAGGAGGAATGCCAGAGGCGGTGCAGACCTATATTGATTCGGATGATTTGTATAAGGTGCGTGAAATCCAGAATAATCTTCTCCGGTACTATGAAGAGGATTTCAGTAAACATGCACCGAAAGAGGTCGTTCCACGCATTATGATGGTCTGGAATTCGATTCCTGCTCAGCTGGCAAAGGAAAACCGAAAGTTTATGTATGGCGCGTTACGCGAGGGAGCACGGGCAAAAGATTTCGAACTTGCCATCCAGTGGCTCGAAGATGCAGGACTGATCTTGAAGAGCTATAGGGTATCGAAACCGGATATTCCGCTGATTGCATACATGGAAATGAACAGCTTCAAGATGTTCATGTTCGATGTTGGATTATTAACCGCAAAGGCAGGGCTGTCGGCCAGATTACTGCTGGATGGAAGCCGGATCTTTGAAGAGTTTAAAGGTGCGCTCACGGAACAGTATGTTGCGCAGGAGTTACATGCTTCCGGATATCCATTATATTATTTTGCTACGGAGCGATCGACCGGAGAGATTGATTTTATGCTGCAGGGAGAGCTGGATTGTATTCCAGTCGAAGTGAAAGCAGAACAGAATCTACGGGCGAAAAGCCTGAAAGCTTTCTGTGATAAGTATAAGCCGAGTCTGGCAATCCGGAGCAGTATGGCAAATTATAAGGAGGAAGACTGGCTGGTGAATGTTCCCCTGTATATGCTTTCGGAGTATTTGCTTCATAGGGATGTATTTTAAGATGGAATAAAGAAGGAAAGCGCTGATCTGCGGGTGTGCAGGTCAGCGTTTTTTGTATGCCGATGCAGAGAAGTGTCTGGCGCGATTTGCACCGTTTATCATGAAAACTTAAGCTGGCCAATTCTTCCGAAGCGCAGCGTAGGAGATCAGGAAATTTGCGAGCCAGCCGGCTGGGACGGCGAGCCAGACGAAGGCGATGCCGTAGCGCGGGGCGAGGATGAGGGCGACGGACATGCGGATGGCGAGGTTCACCATGTTTGCGATGAGGAACGGCTTCATGATGCCGAGGCCGCGGAGCACGCCGTCGGTGGCCATCTTGATGCCCATGAAGATGAAGAAGTAGCCGAGCCACTTCATGTAGCCGGCGGAGACTTCATAGGCGAGGGCGGTGCCGTCCTTTCCTAAGAAGAGGGCGGAGATCTGCGTGTGCAGGGTCTCGATCACGACGAAGGCGAGGACGGCGAAGCAGACATCAAGCAGCAGGGCGGCGCGGTAGCCTTTTCGGATACGATCGGTTTTCTGTGCGCCCAGGTTCTGTGAAACGTACGGGGAGACCGCATTGCCGATCGACACAAACATCAGCGAGAACACGTTCTCCACGCGCATGGTCGCGGAGTAGCCGGCGAGCGCCTGCGTGCCGAACGGATTCACGACGGCCTGGACGATCATCATACCGATCGAGACCGTCGACTGCTGGAGGACCGAAGGCACGGCGATCTCCAGCATTGACCGAAGCGCGCTCAGGTCGAACCAGGCGAAACGGCCCGGATAGCGGCGCATCCGGCGCAGGAAGATCAGAAGTGAGAAGGCGGCGGAGATGCCCTGCGAGATCAGGGTCGCGAGGGCGGCACCGAAGACGCCCATGCCGAGGCTCGCCACCATCCAGAGATCCATGAAGATATTCAGCACGGACGAGAAGATGAGGAGCGCGAGCGGGATGCGCGACTCGCCGATCGAGGTGAACATGTTCGACAGGATGTTGTACATGAAGAGGAACGGG
>OIZA01001059.1_pt1 | contig 10709 bp, 6 predicted proteins | sample 1588381 | NCBI WGS metagenome assembly OIZA01 (sample SAMN03283277) | human gut metagenome | biome: human-associated habitat; material: feces | host: Homo sapiens | place: Peru | collected 2012 | reverse complement strand
AAAAGGAAGAATGGTATTTTTCCATCGTTGACGTGGTGGCTGTTCTAACCGACCAGCCAGACCAACGCGGCGCAAGTAACTATTGGGCGAAACTGAAGCAGCGTTTGAAAGAAGAAGGCGCAGATCAGTTGCTGACAAATTGTCAGCAACTGAAAATGAAGTCGCCCAAGGATGGAAAACGCTACAATACCGATGTGGCTGACACGGAGCAGCTCCTCCGTATCGTCCAATCCATTCCCTCTCCAAAAGCAGAACCGTTCCGAGCCTGGTTAGCACAGGTTGGCCGGGAGCGCATTGAGGAAACCATCGACCCGGAGTTGACCATCGAGCGGGCGTTGGAAACCTATCTCAAAAAGGGCTATACCCGCGAGTGGATCAACCAGCGGCTGCAAGCCATCCAAGTTCGCAAAGAATTGACCGATGAATGGGATGCCCGCGGCGTGCAGAAGGGCGTGGAGTACGCCATCCTCACCGATGAGATCTCCCGCGCATGGTCGGGGATGTCCACCCGGCAGTACAAAAATCTGAAGGGCTTGAAAAAGGAAAACCTTCGTGATAACATGACCACGCTGGAGCTGGTGCTGAATATGCTGGCAGAAGCCACCACCACACAGTTTTCAAAGGATCGAAAGCCCACGACCTTCCAAGAGAATCTGGAAGTTGCTAAAGCTGGCGGACAGGTTGCCGGGCGAACGAGGAAAGACATTGAGTCACAGTCCAATACGCCGGTCATCTCCCCGAAGAACGCCGCACAGCTCAATCAGATCGTGACTGACCTTCTGGAAGGGGTAGCCGCGGATATGAGCGAGATGCCAGAGGAAAAATAGCGTTTTCGCATAACTGTTTTTCATGCGACCAATTGGCAACTTCTGAAAGCACCCATCAAATAAAGTTTGTAAAAAGTTAAAAAAGAACGAAGATTTCCGATTTGCACATGGCATTTTTGAGCCGGGGGTTCAAAAATCTACAGTGGTATAGCATGACAAAAGGAAAAGCACCGCTTTGCGGTGCTTTTCTTTTTGGGTTCCGGTCCAAACCGACATTTCCATCCGGATGGAGGGGAAAAGCCTTGACAAACACAGCCCTTGGGGGATAGACTAAACTATCTCTTTGTGTGCATTGACGGAGAGACAGTTGTGTAATTTGGAGGACGACACCATGAGCAAGCAGACGGAGCGCGACGCATTCCGCAGCCGCTGGGGCTTTATCCTCGCCTGCATCGGCAGCGCGGTGGGCATGGGCAACATCTGGCGCTTTCCCTATCTCGTGTCCGCGTGGGGCGGCATGACCTTCCTGCTGCCGTATTTCCTCTTTGTTCTTCTGATCGGCTCGACCGGCATCATCGGCGAGATGGCGCTTGGCCGCTCCACCCGCTCCGGCCCCATCGGCGCGTTCGGGCAGGCGGCTGCCCTGCGCGGCAGACGCAGCACGGGCGAGGCGGTCGGCTATATCCCGGTGCTCGGCTCGCTGGCGCTCGCCATCGGCTACAGCTGCGTGGTGGGCTGGATCTTCAAGTATTTTGCGCTGGCGCTCGACGGCGGACTCTTTGCCATGGGACAGAATATGAATGTCATCGTCGACCGCTTCAACGGCACGGCCTGCGGCTGGGGCAATAATTTCTGGCTGGTGATCGCGCTGGCGGTCAACTTCGCCATCATGGCCTTCGGCGTGGGCGGCGGCATCGAGCGGGCGAACAAGGTCATGATGCCCGTGCTGTTCTTTCTCTTCGCGGGACTGGGCGTCTACATTGCAACGCTGCCCGGCGCGGGCGACGGCTACCGCTACATCTTTACCCTCGACCCCGCGGGCCTTGCCGACCCGAAGCTGTGGATCTACGCCTTCGGGCAGGCGTTCTTCTCACTCTCCGTGGCCGGAAACGGCACGGTGATCTACGGCTCCTACTTCTCGGACGACGAGTCGATCCCCTCCGCCGCGTGCAATGTGGCGCTGTTCGATACGCTGGCGGCGCTGCTGGCGGCGCTCGTCATCATTCCCGCGATGGCGGCGGGCGGCGCGGACCTTTCCGACGGCGGCCCGGGACTGATGTTCATTTTCCTTGTGAACGTGTTCAACGGGATGCCAGGCGGGCGCGTGATCGGACTGGTGTTCTTCCTCTGCGTGCTCTTCGCGGGCCTCACCTCGCTTGTGAACCTCTACGAGGTCTCGGTCGAGGCGCTGCAGGATAAGCTGCACCTCAAGCGCGTGGCGGCGGTCGCGGTCATTGCCGCGATCGGCACAGCGGTGTCGCTGTGCATTCAGGCCATCGTCTCCGACTGGATGGACGTGGTGTCCATCTACATCTGCCCGCTCGGCGCGCTGCTGGCCGGCATCCTGTTCTTCTGGGTGGCGGGGAAGGACTTCGTCCTTGCCGCGGTCAACAAGGGCGCGGGCAAGCCCATCGGCGCGTGGTTCTATCCTCTGAGCAAATACGTCTACTGCGCCTGCGCGCTGCTCGCGCTCATCGCGGGCGCGCTCCTCGGCGGCATCGGCTGAGACGAAAGCGCCGTCCCACGGACGGCGCTTTTCAGCGGAATGCGGTTAGATAAACTTAACTGTTTATGATTTCTTAACGATTTGACCTATTGACAGAGTAGGGAAGTGCTCGTATAATATATGACAGATTGTCATTTTACGACAGCTTGTCATACAGGAGGTGCCTATGCCGACCGATACCTTTTTCCGTCTGCCGGAGGAGAAGCGAACGCGCATTTTAGAGGGCGCGTGGAGCGAATTTACCGCCGTGCCCTACGCCGAGGCGTCCATCAACCGCATCGTGCAGACCTCGCGCATCCCGCGCGGCAGCTTTTATCAGTATTTTGAGGATAAGAACGACCTGTTCCTCACTCTCATCGACGAGATCCGCGACCAGTTTCTCGATCTGTTCCACGATACGCTCGAACGCTCGGGCGGAGACCTGTTCTCCATGCCCCTTGCGCTGCTCGACGCCATGGTCGCCCCGAGCGGCTGCATCACGCCGGCGTTTTCCCGCGCCTTCGCGCTGCTGAGCCTGAACGTCAATATGGACGTGCAGCAGCTCTTCTTTGAGCGCGCGGCGGGGGAGCTGTGTCCGCAGAAGCTCCTTGAGCACATCGACCCCACGCTCCTGCGCACGCAGGAGGACGGCTTTGTGGACGACGTATTCACCCTGCTCGTGGGCGCGCTCGCCTGCGCCATCGCCCGCACGCTGAAAAAGCCGGAGAGCTTCGCGCTTGAGCGCGAGCGGATGCGCGGGCGCATTGAGATCATCAAAAACGGCAGCGCTGCCGTACCCGAAGGAGGACACCGCAAATGAAGAAAAGATGGACGGCTCTGCTGCTCGCCCTCGCCATGCTCTCAGCGCTGGCGGTCGGCGCGCTGGCGGACGAACAGAAAAAGGATGAGACCGCCGCGGAGACCGCGCAGACCACGCCGGACGCGGCAGGCACGCTGCGCTTTGAAAACCTCGGCGCACGGATGAAGGAGAAAAGCTATGCCCTCCTCGCGCTGGAGGAAAGCATCGCGCTGGTCGAGAGCACCGACTACGAGAAGGTCGAGCAGGAGCTGCGCGATGGTCTCAATGAGATCGCGGACGCGCAGTGGGGCATGACCGCGCTCGGCAGCGCGGGGACAGCGGCGCTGTCAAAGGTGCCGACGAAAGAAGGGTCCCCAGATGCCTCCGATTATGCGTTGGCAGGTGCGGTCAATGCCGTGGGCGGCGCGGTCGGAAGGCTGGCGAGCCAATCGCTCCAAACGCAGTATGACGCTCTGCGCGAGAGATTCGACGACGTGCGCGACGGAAAGCTGCAAAGGGATAACGAGGGTGTGGTCCGCCAGCTCAAGAGCATGGAGAACAACACCGTCCAGATGATGCAGAATGTGTACATAACCCTCCTCGGGCTTGAGGAGCAATCCGCCGCGCTCGCGCGGCAGGACGCGGCGCTGGACCGCACGCTTGCGGAGCTGGAGCTGCGCTATCAGCTCGGGCAGATCAGCACCATGACGCTCGAGCAGGCAAAGGCGGGCAAGATTCAGCTTGAGAGCGGCAAGGCGACGCTCGACATGAACATCACCGCCCTTCGCCGTCAGCTCAACGCGATGGTCGGCGAGGAGCTGACCGCGCCGCTCACGCTCGGCGCACTGCCTGCCGTCACGGCGGAGCAGCTTTCCGCCATGGATGTGGAGAAGGATCTGGAAAAGGCAAAGGCGGCGAGCTACGACCTCTACGCCGCGAAAAAGACGCTCGACGACGCCGATGAGGAATACGACGACAGCGGCGCGAAGAGCTACTACAATGAAAGAGATTACAAAAAGGTGCAGGCAAGGCACAAGTGGCAGTCGGCGCAGTACACCTACAACGCCACGGTGCAAAAGTACGAGCTTACCTTCCGTTCGCTCTGCGACAAGGTGAAGGACTGCGCGCAGATCCTTTCCGCGGCGAAGGTCTCGCTCGAGTGCGAGCGCAGCGATCTCGCGGCCGCACAGCTCAGGTACGAGCAGGGCACGATCTCCGAGAACGCCCTGCATACGGCAGAGGAAGAGCTCTACACCGCGCAGGACACCGTCTCCGGCGCGGAGCGCGACCTGTTCACCGCATACAACAACTATCGCTGGGCCGTGGACTACGGCCTGCTGGCCGGCTGAGGAGGGCTGAAACGATGAAACAGAAAACGATTTCCCTGCTGCTGGCGCTCGCGCTGGCGCTGAGCCTTGCGGGCTGCCAAAAGGAAGAGACCGTCACCGCGCCCGCTGGCGTCGCCGTGCAGGTGCAGACGGTCGAGGCGCAGGACATCGCCTCGGAGAACACGGTCTCCGGTCAGGTGACCGCCGGCAGCGAAACGAGCGTCTACGTCACCTCGACGGCTAAGTGTACCGCCGTCTATGTGCAGGCGGGCGACACGGTCAAGGCGGGCGACGTGATCTGCTCGCTCGACATGGAGAGCGCGCTGGCGCAGTACCGCGCGGCGGAGATCGGCTACACGAGCGCCGCGTCGAGCTACAGCGCCCAGAAGGACATCCTCGACCGTCAGGTCGCCCTGTACGAAAAGAACTGGAACGACACCAAGGCGCTTTTCGAGATCGGCGCGGCCTCCCAGTCGGAGGTCGACCAAATGGAGCTGCAATATCTCTCCACCAAGGCGCAGCGTGATTCCACGCTCGCCCAGCTTGAAGCAAGTATGCAGAGCGCGAAGTCGAGCTACGAGCAGCTTGCCCTCGCGATGGAGAACATCGACAGCCATGGCAACGTCATCGCGCCGGTGGACGGCGTGCTCGCCTCGCTCACCGCGAGCGAGGGCGGCATGGTCTCGCCCAGCTACGCCGTCGCCGTCATCGACGGCGCGGAGCAGATGAAGGTCACCGTCATGGTCTCCGAGGCGCTGGTGCCCAAGCTCGCCATCGGCGACACGGTCACGGTCCGCGTCAGCGCGGCGGACGCCGAATTTGACGGCGTGATCCGCTCCGTCGAAAAGACCGCCAATCAGGTGACAAAGCTCTACACCGTCACCGTCACGGTGCCCGCGGAGGTCGAGGGCCTGCTCTCCGGTATGTTTGCCGACGTCACCTTCCACACCGCCGTGAGCGAGAGCGCGGTCGTCGTGCCGAGTGAGGCCATCCTCACGAGCAGCGACAAGCAGTATGTCTTTATCGTCGAGAACGACACGGCAAAGCGCGTCGACATCACCACCGGCCTCACCGGCAGCGGCATGACCGAGGTCACGAGCGGTCTTGACGCGGGCGAGCAGCTCGTCACCGTGGGTCAGCAGTACCTCTCCGACGGCGACGCCGTGCGCGTCGTGGAGGGATAAGCTCCATGAACATTGCAAAATTCTGCATCAGGCACAAGGTCACAACGCTGCTCGCGGTCATTATGATCGCCGTGTTCGGCGTGGTCTACACCACCCAGCTCCAGATGGCGCTGCTGCCGAACATCGAGTACCCCGCGGCCTATGTGTACTGCTACTACAACGGCGCGGGCCCCGAGGACATCGAGCAGCTCGTCACGCGCCCGCTCGAGTCCGCCATCATGTCGGTGCCCGGCGTCGACTCCGTCACCTCCTCGAGCGCCGACAGCATCTCGACCATCCAGATCATGTACGTTGAGAACACCGACGTGGACATCGCGGCGACCAAGCTGCGCGAGAAGTTCGACGCGCTCAGCCTGCCCGACGGCTGCGGCTCTCCCGTCATTCTGAACATCAACGTGTCCGAGATGATGCCGAGCGCCATCGTCGGCCTCCTCGGCGACGACCTCGCCGCCCTCCAGCAGCAGGCGGAGAACGTGGTCGCCCCCGCGCTTGAGCGCATCGACGGCGTGGCGTCCGTCTCCGTCTCCGGCGGTGTGGAGCGTCAGATCACCGTGACGCTCGACGCGCAGCGCGCCGCGGGCTACGGCCTCTCCACGAGCTACATCACGCAGATCCTGCAGGCGGAGAACCTGCTCTATCCCGCCGGCGAGGTCTACAACGGCAGTCAGAAGCTCTCCGTCACCACCGACGCGCAGCTCTCCACGGTCGATGAGGTCGCCAACATCAACATCCCGCTCCAGACCGGCGGCACGGTGCGCCTCGGCGAGGTCGCCGACGTCGCCTTCGAGACCTCCGACCGCGACGCCATCGCCGCGATGGACGGTACGCCCGGCATCATCCTACAGGTCAGCAAGCGCTCCGGCGCGAACGAGGTCAAGACCGCCGAGGCGGTGGCCGCGGCGATGGAGGAGCTGGCGGCGAAGGACGGCTCCATCCACTACGCCATCCCCTACGTCGCGAGCGAGTACATCAATGTCGCCGTCGACGCCGCGCTCGAGGGCATCATCCTCGGCGTCGTGCTTGCGGCGCTCGTGGTGTGGCTGTTCCTGCGCCGCGGCGGCGCGACCATGACCATCGCGGTCTCCATGCCCGTGTGCATCCTCGCGGTGTTCGTGCTGATGTACGTCTGCGACCTGACGCTCAACATGATGAGCCTCGGCGGCATCGCCATGGGCGTCGGCATGATCGTGGATAACTCCATCATCGTGCTCGAAAACATCTACCGCTGGGCGTCCGAGGGACACGACCGCATGACCAGCTGCGTCGAGGGCACAAAGGAGGTCACGCTCTCGCTGACCGCCTCGACCCTCACCACCGTCGCGGTGTTCCTGCCGCTCGGCCTCACCGGCGGCATCGCGGGTCAGATCTTCAAGGACTTCTGCCTGACCATCGCCTTCCTCATTCTCGGCTCGCTCGCTGTCGCCGTGACGCTCGTGCCGCTGCTGTGCTACTTCCTGCTCGACGAGAGCAAGGTGCATCTTGACGCCCTGCAAAGGGCGCAGAAGGGCGGACGCCGCGCGCAGAAGCTCATGGACTGGTATGTGAAAAAGCTCGACTACTATGTGCATCACCTCAAGCGCGGTGTGCTGGTGTCCGTCGCCCTCGTCGCGGTGTTCCTTGCCGCCTGTCTGAACACCAAAATGGTGCTCCTGCCCGAGATGGACGAGGGCATGGTCACCGTGACCGTCTCCATGCCCATCGGCTCAAAGGTCGAGCAGGCGGCGGCGATGGCGGAGCGCGTCGCCGCCATTGCCGAGGAGACCATCCCCGAGCTTGCCGGCTACTACTACACCGCCGATAGCGGTCAGAGCGCCAGTCTGGTGCTCAACCTCACCGACAAGGGCGAGCGCGACCGCAGCGCGACCGACATTGCCAACGCCCTGCGCGACGCGACCTATGACGTCGCCGGCTGCGAGATCACCTGCTCCGCCTACGACATGGGCGCGATGATGGGCGGCAGCGGCGTGAGCGTCAACATCACGGGCGAGGACTACACCACGCTCAAGATGATCGCGGATGACCTCACCGCGCAGATCGCGGCGATCCCCGGCGCGGTGGACGTTTCCTCCACGGTCGCCGAGCAGGTGCCGCAGGTCAAGGTGACCGCGGACCGTCAGGCGTGCTCGCAGTACGGCCTGACCGCCTACAGCGTCGCCGCAGCGGTGCGCTCCGGCCTGACCGGAACCACCGCCACCACCGTCACCATCGACAATAAGGAGGTCGACGTGGTCGTGCGCGGCGACGGCCGCGCGGAGGAGAGTCTGGACGCCCTGCGCTCCATGGCGATCTCCACACCGACCGGCGGCAGCGTGCCGCTCGGCAGCATTGCCGACGTCAGCGTCGTCATGTCCCCGCAGACCATCACGCGCTACAACCAGTCCCGTCAGGTGACCATCTCCGGTGACGCTGCGGACGGCGACACGAGCGCCATGGCCAAGAGCATCCGCGCCATCCTCGCGGGCTACACGCTCCCCGGCGGCTACACCGCCGAGCTTGCCGGCGGCTACACGGAGATGATGGAGAACTTCTCCGACCTCGGCCTCGCGCTCATCGTCTCCGTCGGCCTTGTGTACTTCGTGCTGGCCTCGCAGTTCGAGTCCTTCGTCATGCCGGTCATCATCATGATGATCCTGCCCATCGCCTTTGCCGGCGCGCTCTTCGCGCTGCCGCTCACAGGCAAGGACCTTTCGATGATCTCGCTCGTCTCCCTCATCATGCTTGCCGGTACGGTGGTCAACGCCTCCATCGTCCTCGTGGACTACATCAAGCAGCGCCGTGACCGCGGCGAGACGCGCGAGGAGGCCATTCTCCACGCCTGCCCGCTGCGTATCCGCCCCGTGCTGATGACCACGCTCACCACCATCCTCGCCCTCGTGCCGACGGCGCTCGGCATGACCGGCAAGATGAACGAGATGATGAGCGACATGGGCACCACCATGATCGCCGGTATGCTCGTCTCGACCGTCATCACGCTGCTCTTCACCCCCGTGTACTACTGCGTCATCGACGACCTGACGCACCGCCGGGAGCGGAGGAAGGCCAAAAAGCCCGCCGCCGCGCAGAGCAAACCATAAAACAGCAAAGTAAAACGGAAGGACTGCACTCGCGGTCCTTCCGTTTATTCAATAGGCTTCAGCCGTTGTCTCCGCCGTCCGCCGGCTCTGCGGCGCCCTCCGCGGACGCTTCCCCGCCGGCGGCGTCCTCCGCGGGCGCCTTCGTCGGGCGGTCCGCCTCCGCGGGACCGTCCGCGATGGGACGCTCCTCGCTCCGATCGGGCAGGACGGTCGCCTGCCCGGCGAGCCGGCGGTTGACGAACATCCGCGCGGGATCGGCGCTGCGGTTCTTCAGCAGGATGACCGCCGTGAGAACAATCATCACAAGGCTCAGCGCCTGCGACACGCGCACGCGCTCGCCGAAGAGCGTCAGGTTGAAGAGATACAGGCTGTCCGTTCGCAGCCCCTCGATCCAAAAGCGCCCGATGCCGTACCAGAGGAAGTAGAAGCAGGTGTTCTCACCGTCGAAGCGCCGTACCTTGTCCACCGCAAGGCAGAGGAGCAGCAGCCCCGCGACGTTCCAAAGGCTCTCATACAGGAACGTCGGATGCACGTCGATATAGTAGGTGCCGCTGATCCACAGCCGCATCCGCCACGGCAGCTCGGTCATGCCGCCGAAGGCCTCGCGGTTGAAGAAGTTGCCCCAGCGCCCGATGGCCTGTCCGATGAAAAAGCCCGCCACGCAGCAGTCGGCAAGCGCCCAAAGGCTGAGCTGCTTTTTTCGGCAAACGAGCCACGCGGTCAAAAATGCCGCGATGACTGCCCCGTAGATGGCAAGCCCGCCGTCCCAGATGCGGTAGGTCTCCGCCCAGTCGATGCTGCCGTCCGCAAGGCGGAACTGGTCAAGGTAAAAGAGCACATAGTAGACCCGCGCGCCGACGATGGCAAAGGGGATGGCCCAAAGCACGGTGTCGATCACGTCGTCCTCGGTCAGACCGTAGCGCGGCGCGCGCTTCATGCAGAACCACAGGGCGATGAGCAGCCCCGCGGCGATGAGCACGCCGTACCAGTAGATGCCGTTGCCGATGTCGAGCAGCTTGGGCGAGAGGGTAAAGCGCCAGTCGCCGAACAGCCCGGGAAAGCTGATGTCTGCGTTGGGATAACTCATTGGGAAGCTCCCTCCTTCTTGGGGATAAGAATGGACAGCGCGCTGCGCTCCTCGACGATGCTCTCGCGCAGAAACGCCTCCACATCCGCGCGGGTGACGGAATCGTACACCTCGGGGAAGCGGAAGGGATCAAAGCCGCGGAACGCGCCGTCCGCAACGGATACGGCGATGTTCTCGAAGCTGTTGAGCGCGCGCAGCGTCGAGCCGAAGCTCGCGCGGCGGAGCTGCTGATAGAACGCCTCGTCCACGCCCTCGCGCGCGAGGCGCTGCGCCTCGTCCAGAATGGCGCGCACGACCGCCTCGGGCGCATTGCTGTCGCCGCCCGCGTAGAGATAGGCGATGCCGGGCAGCTGGTCGAAGCCGCCGCCGAAGCTGCCGTTGATGAGCCCCTTGTCGTAGAGCCGCTGGTAGAGCGGCGAGGAATCGCCGAGCAGGATGTCGCAGGCGATGTCCGCGATGATATCCTGCCGCATCAGCGCCGCGCCGTCCGCCGCGGGAGGGCACTTGAAGCCGACGAGGAACTGCGGCATCGAGACCTCCATCGCCTCGCGGCGGCACTTCTCGACGACGCGCATATCCTCCTGCCCGTAGTCGCGCTCGATGACGTCGCCGCGGCTATTCGGCAGGATCTCCTCCGCGATGGCGGCGATCTCGTCGGGCTTCACGTCGCCGACGACGCACAGCATCATGTTCGCCGGGTCGTAGAACGCCTTGTGGCAGGCATAGAGCGTTTCGGGCGTGATCTCCGCGATGCTCTCCACCGTA
>OIZA01001058.1_pt1 | contig 10713 bp, 3 predicted proteins | sample 1588381 | NCBI WGS metagenome assembly OIZA01 (sample SAMN03283277) | human gut metagenome | biome: human-associated habitat; material: feces | host: Homo sapiens | place: Peru | collected 2012 | reverse complement strand
AATAAAAAAAGCAATTGTTCAAAATTGTATGAATAAAGCTTTAAAAAGAGAAATAGAAATAAACGATGTTATAGGGATGGAAAATCCGCTTCATTATAGAAACAAACTTCAATATCCATTAGGATTAGATGAACAAAACAATCCAGTGATGGGTGTGTTTTCTGCAAGAACACATAATATTATTCCAACAGAAAAATGTTTTATTCAAAATGAAAAATGCCAAGAAATAGCAAAAGATATATTTGAATTTATAAAGCAAAACAATGTATCTGTATATGACGAAAAAACGTTAAAAGGAACCATAAGACATATAGTAATAAGAATTGGAATAAAAACAAATGAGATTTTAGTTACATTAGTAGTAAATGACGACAAATTAAAAGATAAAGAATTAGTTCAATACATAACCAAAAAACATCCAGAAATAAAGTCAATAGTTAAAAACTTTAATACAAAAAATACAAATGTAATATTAGGAGACAAAACAGAAGTAATATATGGTACAGGATATATTTATGATATTTTAGGGGAATATAAATTTAAAATTTCTCCATTATCATTTTACCAAGTAAACCCTGTTCAAACAGAAATATTGTATAATACAGCAATGCAATTTGCTGGAGTAAATGACACTGCTAACAAAAACAATATTGCACTAGATTTATATTGTGGAATAGGAACAATAGGAATTTTTGCTGCAAAATATTTTAAAAAGATATATGGAATTGAAATTATAGAAGAAGCAATAAAAGATGCAAAAGAAAATGCAAAAATAAATAAAATAGAAAATGCTGAATTTTATGCAGGTGATGTAGAGGAAGTTTTACCTAAAATAATTGAAAAGGAAAATATAAAACCAAATGTAGTATTTGTGGACCCACCAAGAAAAGGCTGCGACGCCGTATTATTGGACACTTTGGTTGCCATGGCACCAAAGCGGATCGTGTATGTAAGCTGTGACCCAGCCACCCTTGCAAGGGACGTAAAGTACCTGAGAGAGAACGGGTATGATTTGGAAAAAGTGGCAGCAGTCGATCAATTCTGCCATTCCAGCCATGTGGAGACGGTCTGCTTACTTTCCAAGATATGGTCAACAGCAGAAAAGTGACAGAGTACTTCTCTCTGGGGAATATGGATTTATCTGAATTTAAGGAAAAAGGACATTCCAGAACTGTAGATTTTACAGGTCAGGGGATGTCTTTTTTGCAGATATGGAAGTGTTCAAGGGACAAGGTAATGATACTAAAGTATTAAGACTGATATGAATGATATCTATCTTATCTGATCTGCGGATGAAGGTCGATGATTTCAATATAGTAATAGTCAAACAATGATTTAAGTGTTAGAATTTAATTATATATGTGTGGCATAGTTACAGATTATAGTAAGGAATTTTGAGATAGATAAAAATGATATCGGATAATTAGAAAAACTTGGAACATGAAGATGAAGCAAGATGAAGTAATGAGTGAGTCCAGATTATAGGACACCTAATACGCGATAATTGTAAATATGATGGACTATAAATAATGGTAGTTGCTGGATGAAAATTATTGTTAATAGTGGTGGAGGACTATATGTTATTGAATTTTACAAGTGATGAGTCGTTGAAAAATATGGATACAGCTGTTAAAGAAAATATGAAAGATCTAAAGTTTTGGGGAGATTTGAATCTATCAAGGGTTTCGTTGGATATATTAAAGAATAGAATAATTATACTGTTGGAAAGAGGTATGGTATTTAAAAGTCTTTTTGAACAATATCCATATGCAATGGTTTCGTATGTAGTGTTTTTGACAAGGTATAAGTATAAGGGCGATTTTTGGGGGATGATTAGCGAGGAAATAGGAATTGATAAACCCAATGCACCAGATCAGACTCAGATTGGCAAGATGATATTGAAAATATTTGATTTATGCGAATTAGATTATAGTGTTACGAAAGAGTCTAACAGGAAATATGTTGATTCTATTTTATACGAAGTGGGAATTCCGCCTGAGAGTAATTTGGGTGATTTATTTTATATCTTTAAATATGGATTAATGAGTAATGTTGATCCGCAGTTCCTTATAGATGAAATTACATCTAAAGAGTATGGTGTACATAAGCCGTTATTACATTTTTTTGCTGATGCACCTGAAGAACGTGCCATTAATTTTGTGTTAGATGTTCAGGATACATATTTAGCAGCTACTCAAACGGGGGATTATTCAAGTAAGTATTCAGAAACCCTTTCAGAGTGGTTAGAACAGGATAAGGTTAAATCTGCTTATCATGGAAAATCTGCTGAAGAATATGTAGAAGTAAAACCATATTTTTTCTTTGAAAATGGAAAAAGGGGGTTATGCATTGTTTTGCCACGCCAAAATATGACAGAGGAATGGGTGGACAGTGGAAAATGGACGATTGCTGGAGATAATGGATTCCGCATTGAAAAAGAATGTTGTGTTCAGGGAGTGGAAGGAAAACGTTTCATAGATCAGATGGTTATTTCAGTTAGACCATGCAAATCATATATTCTCAACTTTGAATATAATGATGGGTTTGAGAATCATTTGACACAATATGAGATAAAAGGAATAGAAATGGATGGTTGTTTCTATTTTGATTCAAATGGCAGAAGGATCAACCAAAGGTATTTACGGTCACCATATGGAATTATTATATATTCCACGATTGATAACATTATATGTAATGGTATTGAGCGAGATGTTCAAGAATATCCGTTGTCTAGTGATGACTACTGTATAGAACAAATAACTCCACTGACAACAGATGCTCAATTTATAATTTATACCAATAAAGAAGAGATAACCTTGCAAATGAAACCACAGATTATGACTTCTTTAAGTGGAAGAAAATTGTTTGATACAGAATTTGTTGATTCAGAAATACCACTTTTTCTTGAGATTCCGAGAGTGCATATAAATTTTGAAGGTTTTAATTCTGTGGAAGGTGTAGAACTAAGAGCAGGACGAACGTCAATCATAGCAAGTGATTTGGCTATGGATGAAGAAAATATCGTAGATATTAATGAGTGTTTTGATGAAAAATCATATGGTATTCATTCAGTTAGAATATATCAGTTTAACCGATTTATTAAGCAGGTAAGATTTTGCCTGTTACCGGAATTTAAATCGGATTACTTTGATAATTTGAAGTGGTTAGAAGATAAAGCTAATTTGAAGTCGGAATCAGCAAAGCTGACTGTCAGCAAAGTTGATGGTTGGCAGATAGACTTTGCAAATGCAAACGTTCAGGATTCACTAGACAAATATGAAGTACGTGCTCCTTATCGAGAAGGCACATTAAATGGAACCATCATTTCACAACAGGATAATTTGCGTTTGGCTGTTGAATTTGAATTGCCAATTTGTGCCTATAGGTATGAGTTGATTTCAAATAATAAAATCAGCGAAAAATGTGACATGGCCGATTTTTTGCAAGGAAATCCGTGGCTTTCTGTATCTTTTTATGGTGATTACAAAAAGAATACCTATGTAGTTGAATTGGTTTCAGCAAATGGGATAGAGCAGAGGAAAGAAATAAAGTTAACCAGTAATGGATCTGCTAATTTCGATTTGAATGTTTTTAGAGACACTCTGCAGGCAGTTCCGCTTCCTGCAAAAATCCGAGTTGTAAATACAGATAGAGAAGCATCTTTTGATGTAATTTTGATTGATGAGGTTATTAAGTTTAGATATAGACCGAAGTATGTTAGAAGCAAAAAAGGCATTGCTGTGAAGGATGAAGATATAAACGAAAATGCTACATTAGAGAAGTATGGCGATAATTTTAAGCTACCCTTGATTTATGGAGAATCACAAGTAAATGATAAAGGAGCTAGAATATTTTCAATACCAGAGAATGTCACATTTACTTCAGGATATTATCGAATCATACGAGAAAATAATATGGATGAGTTATTTACGGTTGATGATGATTTTGAAGTTACATTGCAGTCAGATCAATTCTTTGTGACATTGCGCAATCCCAAATATCCTATCAATTCATTTGGTGAGTGGTTGGAGCAGTTCTTATACGATCTGATTAGATTCAGGGGGATAAAGAAAATTGATGAATTGCGGATGTCAGAAAGCTATAGGTGCAGGAATAGCATTGGGCAGTTCGCAAAATTTGGGCTATCTGATAATGATATAATAAATCTTGTTTTACTTAGCAATATTCTCGAGTGCAAAATTACAAAAGCACATAAGGCCATTGTTAGAGAAACTATGGCGATGGTATCTGAATTAATTCTTACGAATGAAGATAGGTTTAGAATTATTGAAAGATTGGTGGAAATGAAGGCTAGTGATATAGTATTTAATTTGTGCAAAGAAAATTACTGTCTGGTGCTTTTAGAAATTCCGGATACTGTAACGGGTAGTTATATAAAAGAATTAGCATCTGCATTAAAGCAAGTTTCAGTAATACTTGCATTACAGGTACTGTTAAAGGGTAATGTTCCCATTAGAGAAACATTTGGCATTGCAACATACAGGGATGTAATAGGCCAGGATGCTATTATAGAAATGATGACTACAAATGAGGGAGAGGAAAAAAAGACAGAAGATAGAAAACATTTTCTTTTGGAAGACGGTGTGAGTTGTGTTCATATAGCTTTAAATAGTAATATTTCCGGAATCAATAATTTGTATGAGATGGCAGATGAGAAGAAACTTCGAACAGGAAGAGTATATCTGGATAAAAATAAGATTCCAGAAATCGGTACATACTTTGCAGGAACAAGATACATCGATTTATTTGTTAACTGGTACATCAGAAATCACATGGGGGATATAAATAATGATTCAGATTTGAGAAAGAGAATGCAACTACAGTTTGAATCATTTAAAAGTAAGGTGTGGAATAAAATTTCATCAGCTAGAAATAGCAAAGCAGACAGTTTTTTTAAAGAGTTTAATAGTGTTCTTATGGAACGCGCTGCGAATAAAAGTGATATATCAAATATGACGTCAGTACAATTTACATTTCCTGCTTATTTCTATTTCGAAGGGATAGCTGCACTTATTGCACAATTAGATGAATTTAATGAATTCCCAGAGATGAAAAAGGAGGCTGTCAAGTTTATGGTAGGATCTTTTCAAGTGGCACCTTTTATGTCAGAACGCGATGTATTGATGGCTATGTCCTATATATACTTGAGAAGGAAGGAGAAACGATAATTATGTCAATGAATCCGAGGAGTACGACGGAAAAAATCAAAGCAGATTACAGAAGTTATGTGGCATCTATTTTGACGGTTAGAGATAGAGAAATAAGTCGACTTGCAAAAGAAGAAGTGAAGAAAACTACTTTTGTGAAAGGACCTTTTTTAGAAACAACGCTTCCATTTAAAGATGGAAAAACGCTCAAGCAACTTGCGGATGAAGGAATCATCAGTAATGAGTTTTCTAAAATGGGAAAAAATGTTCATTATAATGATTGGAAACTTCGAATTCATCAGGAAAATGCTTTGAAGCATATCATAAAAAATGACCGAAATATGGTTGTTTCGACGGGGACAGGTTCTGGTAAAACTGAGTGTTATTTATACCCGATTTTTAACGAAATCATGCGTGAAAAAGAATCTGGAACACTAGATGATGGTGTAAGAGCATTATTGATTTTTCCTATGAATGCGTTGGCTAATGATCAACAGAAGAAACTGAGAAAATTACTTGCAGATTATCCGGATATTACATTTGGAAGATATACTGGTGAGACTAAACACGCGAAAGCAAACGAGAAACCGGAGGATGCAGAAAAAAGGCTGCATCAGGAATATGATATTCAACATCAAGGTGATTATGATACTGATTCAAAAAAATCAATACCTAATGAGTTTATGTGCAGAGAATATATGGCGAAAAAGCCACCGCATATTCTTTTAACAAACTATGCTATGCTCGAATATATGCTGCTAAGGCCAGATACGGCTCCTTTTTTTGATACGGCGAAGGCTAAAAATTGGAAATTTATTGTAATTGATGAGGCACATACATACAAGGGAGCTGTCGGTACCGAAATTGCTTTTCTTCTTCGTAGGTTGAAAGAACGGATTCAGCATCATAGAAGTGAACCTTTTAGATGCATTGCAACAAGTGCAACTTTAGGAAGTGAAAGTGGAAAAGCATCATTAGCAAAATTTGCCGAGCAGTTGTTTGGTGAACCATTTGATGAAACGGACATTATTACAACTGAAAGACAGAGAAGAATTCCGGATGAAAGTGTAAGGGATTTTTCATATCAAGATTACAAACGAATAAAAGAAGAGTCCTTGAAATTAAAGGAAAGTGAGAGAGGAAAGTTTCTGTACGATAAACTAGTTAATGATGGTCGTTTGTTTAAGTTATATGATATTTTGGCGGAAAAACCAAAGAATATTAATGAAGTCGCAAACTTTGTTTTTTCTGATATTGCAGATAATATGTTGAGAGAACAATCTTTAATTGATTTGATTGAATTAGCAGCTGCTGCGAAGAAGAGTGAATATGAGTCTGCACTTCTGCCTGCCAGGTATCATCTGTTTGTCAAATCCTTGGAAGGCATGTTTGTTGAATATTATCCAATAAAGAGAGTTTTCCTTGATCGTAAAGAAAAATTCAAAGATGGATCTGGAGAGTATTCTGTATTTGAGATGGCTAATTGTCAAAAATGTGGACAGGAATATATTCTTGGAAAAACAATAACAAAAGATAATAAAAAATATTTGGTACAGACAAGCGGTTTGGAAAAGCCAGAATTCTATTTTTTGTCTGATAACGACATAGATGAAGAATTTGATGAAGATGATGATCTTGATGAACAGTCTAATTTTTCTTCGCTTGGTAAATTCAAACTATGTTTAGCGTGTGGTCGAATTTCTGAGTTTTCAGAGAAAACAGATTATACCTGTTGCAAAGCAAATGATAATAAGAAGATTGTAACTGTTTATAATTTAAAATATGCGGGAAAGGGAAAAGAGTCAAACTGTTGTCCAGCATGTGGTGCTACAAGAGAGGGACTGATAAAAAGATTTTTAACAGCAAATCAGCCAGCAACATTTGCAGTTGGAAAAAGTCTGTATGATGCAATTCCGCCTAGACCTATAAGACAACAAGAAAATCCTGACACATCAGATGAACTGTTTTCAGATGATTTGTTTGGAAGTTTGGATGATACAGCGACAGAGATTGATGATCATGTAATTGATGAAAGCGGACGAAAACTATTGGTGTTTTCAGATAATCGCCAAGAGGCTGCTTTTTATGCTGGGTATTTTGAAAAGCGTTATAAACAGGCGATGTGGAGAAAGGTTATTCTGAATTGTTTGATAGAAGCTGGCGAAGTTGGATTATCTGTTGATGACCTTATTTCGAAATCAAAACAGATGGCTGAAAAGGAAGGTCTTTATACTCTTGATTTAGTTGAACGTAATAATGAACTTGAAGTCAATGTAATGAGCAATGAGCAAAAGATCGAAATGGCAGCGCATTATATCATGCAAGAATTTATGTCGCCAGACATTGGAACAGGGTTGGAGGGGCTTGGATACATTCAGATCATGCCAGAAAAGATACAATTCCAAGATGGCGTAAGTCGATATGGTGTTGAAGGCGGAGAAAATATTTGGAATGTGTACAGATTTGTGTTTGACACGTTGCGTCAGAAAGGCACAATAACATTTCCAGAAATGGTGAGTCCGGAAGACGACTTTTTCTCTCCACGAAATCATGCAGGCTTCTTTAGAAATACAGGAAATGAAAGAATTCACAAAAAAGGTTATGTCTATGGTTTCATGCCAAGTGAAGGACACAAAAATAAACGTTCTGCAATGTTGTTGAAAATATTAAATCATTTTCGACAAGATGAAACCAATGAAGCCAAAGCTATTGCAAATTTACAGCAGTGTTATGATGATTTAATTCTGCAAATGAAAAAGCGGGGTTATATCAGCATCGGACCGGAAAGTGCTAGTGGTCAAATATATGCATTGAATTATAAAAAATGGATATTTAAGTATATAAAATCAGAAGAAAGGTTGTACAGATGTAAAAAATGCGGAAAGATATTTGCATATTCTTTGTATGATATCTGTCCAGAATTGAAATGTGATGGGGAGTTAGAGCAAATTGAAGCGGGAAAAATTCGTTCAGGAAGTTATTATGAAAGTCTGTATACTGGAAAGCAATTTATACCGATGGTAGCCAGAGAACACACTGCACAATTATCTTCGGAAACAGCTCGGCAGTATCAAGAAAAATTTGAACAGGGAGCAATTAATGTTCTTAGCTGTTCGACAACATTTGAAATGGGGGTTGATGTAGGTGAACTTGAGGCTACATTCCAGAGAAATGTGCCACCAGAAACATCTAATTATATTCAGCGAGCGGGTCGCGCAGGGCGACGAACATCATCAGCAGCATTTTCTGTAACTTTTGCGCGCAGGAATAGTCATGATATGACTTTTTATCAAGATCCAACAGAAATAATAGCAGGAAAGATAAATGCGCCAGTTCTGGAGGTAAACAACGAAAAAATTGCATTACGTCATTTGAATTCCATTGTGGTAGCAGGGTTCTTTAAAGAATATCCAGAATTCTTTACAGGAAAAGCAAAAAGAATTGTTGATTTTGATAAAAAGGATAACATGAGGGTAGAACTGAAAAAGTATTTAGAATCTAAACCGCAATCATTGTTGGATACCATATATAAGGTTTTTGCTCCTCAGATTTTGAAACAGCTTAATGTAGACAATTGGGGATTTGTAGATGAATTAATTGGAGAAGATAGTAAACTGAATATAGCAATAAAAGAAAGAGAAAATGATATAGCGGGTTTGCTTGAAATGAAGAAAGGCATAAATGCTAATAGCACAGATTACGAACTTGGAAAAGCTAGAACAGTAACAAAACTAATATCGACGTTAAATGACGAAGGTTCTATCAATTTTCTGAGTGCAAAGGGGGTATTACCAAAGTATGGATTTCCTATTGATACTGTTTCGCTGAATATTATTAACAACAAAAACAGAGAAGCCGAAAAGCTTGATCTATCCAGAGATTTAAAAATGGCAATCAGTGAATTTGCTCCACCGGCGCAGATTGTGGCTAATGGAAAACAGTGGAAGAGTTTTGCTGTTAATACTATACCAGATAAAAGCTGGCCAACATATGTGTATTATGAGTGCCAGAATTGTAAGCGTATTTATCCTCCAAAGACAGAAATGACAGAAGTTACTATTGATATTAGTGACGATATTGAACTTTGTCCAACTTGTCAGGCTAAAATGAAAGCACGTAAGTTTATTATTCCGCTATTTGGATTTTCTACTTCTTATAAAGAATCTCCTAAGCAAGTGGGGGAAACGATACAAAAAGCTTATTATGCTACACAGACACAGTTTTGGAGTGATACGGATCTTACGGAAAGTCAGCGGCGCGAGGTTAAAAGCAGGATATTGAATTTTTATGGAAAAGAAGTTTCTGCAAAGTATTCTCCAAGTGGAAAGTTATTTGTGCTAAATCAGGGAACCAATGGCGCAGGATTATATGTTTGCCCTGAGTGCGGATTCACGACTGAAATCGATAAGATCCCAAAAAAAGGGCATAACAATAAATATGGCAGAAATTGTCCGAATAAAATGTTACAGAGAGTATCATTGGGACATCAGTTTTCAACAGATATTTTGAAAATCAATTTACCAGACCATTTGATCGAACAGCCGATGTCAGGTTCATTGGAAAATAAGGATCAATATTTATCTGTTTTATATGCATTACTTGAAGGTGCCAGTGCGGCTTTAGATATTAATAGAAGTGATATAAGCGGATGTGTTACTGGAAAATGTCAGATTGTATTATATGATGATACTCCAGGGGGATCTGGATTTGTAAAGCATGTCTACGAAAACCTTGAAATGGTAATTGCCAAGGCAAAGGAAAAGGTTAACGGTAATTGCGGATGCACAGAGGAAACTTCATGCTATGGGTGCTTGAGAAACTATGGAAATCAGTTTTTTCATGATGTTCTTTCGAGAGGAGTGGCCTATCGTTATTTGGATTGGTTATTAAATGCGGTTGAGGAAAATAAAATCGAGAGTAATCAAGTCGAAATAGGTTCATAAAGCAAGATAAGCGACAAAAAACGTGGTCAATATTATGTTATTTAAGGAACAGAATTCCTAAATATTATACGGGAAATAGTCAGTTACAACAAGCCACAAAGGAAATAGTCCTTTGTGGCCTGCTTTGGAAATGGTTAATTTAAATCTTATAATTTCGGATTTCGCCTCCTCAGTTTTCTATGTTCCTTTGCCGGCTTGGAACGTGAAAATATTTCTTTTAAGGTCTGTTTTTCTTCAACAGAAAGTTGGGTGATTTTCATTTCCAAATTTTTGCAGAACAAAAGGAGTAGTCCGTTAATATAAGCATCATTAGAGGCTTCTGGACTATCTTCAGCAGCAATCTGAGTGGGAGAAGTAAAATCATCAATGATATTTTTTACCATGCTTTGATAGTCAATATCACTGGCAGTGTTGCTGTCTTTCATATGGGTATTTCTTAGGTCAGAGACGATTGGCTTTAAATCTTCCAACAGAATGTTGATGTAATACTGTTCGGTTTCAATGTGAGAAGTATCAAATATTTTTGTAAATGCATCGATGGAGTCGGCACCGAGTTCGTTCAGTTTATATCTCATCACATCAAGAAAAGCATTTGCTATCTG
>OIZA01001057.1_pt1 | contig 10721 bp, 8 predicted proteins | sample 1588381 | NCBI WGS metagenome assembly OIZA01 (sample SAMN03283277) | human gut metagenome | biome: human-associated habitat; material: feces | host: Homo sapiens | place: Peru | collected 2012 | reverse complement strand
GGAGAGACGGAGAAATTTCTTCGGAATTATGCAGAAAAATATGATTGCTCTCTGATTGGAGGATTTGTGGAAAAAGCGGATATTAGCGGGCTTGTATACAATTCGCTTATGCTGGTATCAAAAGGAAAGACGCCGGAAATATATCGAAAGATTTATCTTTGGGGACCCGAGAAAAATCGTTTCCTGAAGGGAAAAGATTTAATGAACTGGGATGTAAGTGGTATTTCCGTTTCACCCAAAATATGTTATGAAGCAGGTTTTTCTGAAAATGCAAAAATAGCGGCACTGAGCGGAAGTGAAGTATTAGTTTATTCATCTGCCTTTGGAGCAGCAAGGTTGTATGCATGGGATTTGGCGACAAAAGCAAGAGCATTGGAAACAGGCTGTTATGTTTTGGCTTCCAATCATTCCAGCGTGGAAGCAGATATTGCTTTCTGTGGACACAGCAGGATTGTAGATCCGATGGGAAATGTAATTTGTGAGACTACAAAAGACAATGATGTGGTTGTTGCAGATATCGATCTGGAAAAAGTGTATAAGCAGAGGGATGCGCTGCCATATCTTCGGGATATTGATACTGAACTGGTTGTAAAAGGGTATGAGAACATAGATAAGTAAAAGAACCATCAAGCAGAAAAATCGGGAAAGGAGTGGAACAGAATGAGTGTTGACCTAAAAAAAGATACGACTTTGTATATGCATAATATATCGAAAACATTTGGAAGTACGCGGGCATTAAATGATGTTACCCTGTCTATTATGCCCGGCGAAATACATGGGCTTCTTGGGCAGAACGGATGTGGAAAATCTACTTTAATAAAAATACTGGCAGGTTTTCATGAACCAGATAAGGGTGGAAAGCTGTGGATTAACGGAGAAAGAGTAAAGCTGCCATTGGCACCGGGAGAGTTTGAAAGTTACGGAATTAGTTTCGTACATCAGGATTTGGGTTTGGTTAATGATATGTCTGTGCTTGAAAATTGGACAATCGGTGAAATGGCAAACACAAACAGTTTTTGCGTCCAATGGAAAAAGAGGAAAGCAGAGATGTTGCAGGAATTTGAAAGATATGGTCTGACAATTAATCCGGATGAACAAGTATCAAGTCTTACTCCGGTGGAAAAAGCATTACTTGCAATCCTGCGTGCTGTCGTAAATATTCAGTCTAATCCGGTTGTGCAGAAAAAGAAAAGAGGACTTCTGGTGCTGGATGAGCCTACGGTATTTTTACCGAAGACAGGAGTAGATATTCTTTTTAAACTGGTAAGAACTGTTGCAAAGGAAGGAATAAGTGTTATTTTTGTATCTCATGATTTGGATGAGGTCATGGAATTAACAGATTGTTTTACGGTGCTTCGGGACGGATATAATGTTGGAAATGGAGTCACATCAGAACTGACCAAAGATGAGGTAATAAAAATGATCCTTGGTACAGATCTGGAGTTATATCATACGCAGTCAGATCATAGGGGTGTTTACAATGAAAAAGATAGTGTGAAAATTTCTAATTTGCGTGGAAATGTAGTTTATTCGGAATCATTTTATGTAAACAAAGGAGAAATCCTGGGAATCACAGGGCTTGTTGGTTCGGGGTATGAGGAAATTCCGCTTCTTCTTATGGGGGCGAATGAACCAATTGATTCCGGTTCTCTGGAAATAGACGGAAGTGTAATTGATCTGGAGCATTTTAATCCTACGGAGGCAGTAAAATCCGGTATTGCGATGATACCGGCAGACAGACCTAATGCAGGTTCCATTTTGGAACTGCCAATTTCGGACAATATTATGATGCAATCTTATAAACATTATAATCCGTTCAATCTGCAGAAGAAAAAAATGCGTATGAAAGCAAAAAAGCTGGTTCAGGAATATGAGGTACATCCAAAAGATATTGATTTAAACATTGGGCAGCTGTCAGGAGGAAATCAGCAAAAGGTACTTCTTGCGAAATGGATTCAGGAGAATCCCAAGTTGTTGATTCTGCATGAGCCTACACAGGGAATAGATATTGGAGCAAGGCAACAGGTTTATAAATTGATTGAAAATACGGTTACATCAACACAGACATCTGTGATTTGTTGCAGTTCATCTTATGAGGAATTGGAACAGATCTGTGACAGAGTTTTGATTATGGTACAGGGACAAATTATCAAAGAATTGGTTGGAAGTGAGATCACCAAAGAAAATATTACAAAATTATGCTATGAAACAGTTGCATGATTTCAGGTGAAGAAAAGAGGATAACATTATGAAAGAAAAAAATCAGAAAATTGATTATACAGGCGTGTTGCAAAGTTACGCCGTGGTATTGATTGGTATTGTTCTTATTATTTTGTTTTGTGCCTTAAAACCGGATACATTTGCAACAAATGCAAATCTTAAAACAATTCTCGGATCAGTGGCACCGCTTAGAATTCTGCTGGCGCTTGGGATCATGATTCCGCTTATTGCAGGAGATTATGATATGTCAGCGGGAGCGACAATGGCATTATGCTCGATGGTTGTCGCACATGTTTACCAAATTATGAATATGCCGCTTATTGTGGCAATTACACTGGGAATTGTCTCCGGTATCGCAATTGGTGCACTGAACGGTTTTATTATTACAAAATTTAATATTAATCCGTTCATTGTTACAATGGGAACTCAGACATTGGTCTCCGGTCTTGCACTCGGCATTAATACACAGAACATAACAATTACAAGAGATACAAGGCTCTCAGATATTTCAGTTACCAAATTATTTGGTTTGCCACTGGTATTTTTCTATACGATTATTGTCTGCGCAATATTGTTTTATATTTTTGAAAAAACATCGGTTGGAAAAAGAGTGCTGATTGTCGGAAAAAGCCAGAATGTAGCAAAATTGTCAGGAATTAAAGTTGGTAGAGTACGTTTCCTTTGCTTTGTTGTAAGCGGAGCAATTGCAGGAGTTGCAGGAGTACTTTATACAGGAAAAACAGGAGCTGGTTCTCCGCAGGCAGCAATGCAGTATCTGATGCCGGCATTTGCAGCAGTATTTCTCGGTTCTACGATTATCAAGATGGGACGCTATAATCCGTTTGGTACATTGATTGCTGTTTACTTTCTGGAGACGACAACTACCGGTCTACAGCATTTGGGAGCACCGTCCTGGATTCAGAATATTTTCTATGGGGGAGCTTTGATAGGAGCAGTATTGTTTGCAGTAATGGGTAAGACGATGCAGGATAAAAAGAAATTCAATATAGAACAGGCTGCAAGAATTAAGGAAATTGAAGAACGCCAGTCGGCAAAAGAAAATCAGACAGGAAAAGAGATTGCGTAAATAAAGCAATGTTTTTGCTTTACAAATATAAAAGAAAGAAGGAGAGAACAGTATGAAAAAAAGAATAATCAGTTTATTAAGTGTGTTGTGCTTGGGTCTTACAATGTTCGCGGGATGCGGCAACAGTGCAGCAGATGAAACTTCATCGGCAAAGTCAGGAACAGAAGCAACAAATGGAGCAAATGAAACAACAGCTTCCACACAGACAAAGGATGATGCTGCTTTAGTTGCAGAATTTGAAGATGGAATAGCAAATTATATTGGAGGAAAACCGGAATTTAAAGAATCCAGTCTGGATACGGTTGATGCAGCAGGCATTATGAAAGGAAAGAAAATTTGTGTAATGCCATATGATCCGGCCAATATGTTTAGTGTAAATATTGCAAAAAACGAACAGGTTATTTTGGAAGCACTTGGAGCAGAAGTAATTTATTATGAAGGTGAAAATTCAGCGGAAGGCTGGACGAAGGGAATAGAAATGGCAACAGCGGAAGACTGCCAGATTGTAGATCTGACCGGTGGCGCAGATATGACGTTGATCGGACCGGCAATTAAAGATGCAGAAGCGCAGGGAACGCTGGTATTTGATTGCCATGGTGCAGACATTTCAGATACCTTTGACAATTCCTATACCGTTGGTGCGGATTATGCGGCATCCGCCAAACTTCAGGCTTATTACGCACTGGACTATGCAGAAAAGAATCTTGGCGGTTGGAAAAATTTAAATATGCTGGTTGTTGAGTGTACTGGACTTCCGTGCGATATTACGGTAAGAAAAGGATGGGATTATATTGATGAAACCTTTGGATTTGATGGTGGAGCCAAGTTCCAGTATGTTACAATTCCGTCCACAGAATGGGATGCAAAGACGGAATCGGAAGTAACATCAGCATTGACAAAAGATCCGACAATCAATTTTGTATGTGCATATTATGATAATCAGTTGATACGTGTAATTCCGGCATTAAAAGCGTGCGACAAGACAGATATTCCGGTTACGTCTTACAATGGTTCATCCAATGTGCTTGATTATATCAAAACAGGCGATATTACAATGGATATCGGGGAATCCACACGCTGGATGGCATTACACTGTGTAGATTGTATGATTCGTGTATTGGGAAATGAGGATGGTGGAGATTACTATGTTCCAAATAAAGATGGTTATGCAATGTACTTTATTGATGCAGACAATATCGATAATTGCTTAAATCCGGAAACGGGACAGGCTGATTATGACCATGATGGTGTTGAAGATGTATATACCAAAGGTTATACCGATTTATGGGGATTTGATATTAGCAAAATAGATTTCAGTTCCATCAACTAAAAATGCATTAATAATTCAGAATGAGAGCTTTTCTTTTTAGAAAGGCTCTCATCCATAATAGAAGGAAGCGATAGGTGTTATGGAGAAACAGGATTTAACCAAGGGAAATGTGACGAAAACATTAATAAAATATGCGCTTCCAATGATTACTACGAGTCTGTTTCAGTCTGTATATAGTATAGTTGATATAATTGTTGCCGGACGCTTTATCGGAGGAAACGGAATATCTGCCATTAATAATGCAAGTCTTATCATGAATTTGATGACGCAGATTGCAATTGGTCTTACGATGGGAGGCAATGTACTTATCAGCCAGTATTTCGGAGCAAGAAATGTAGAGGCACAGAAAAAGTCGGTTGGAACAATATTTGTTTTGTCCATTGGTTTTGGTGTCATAAGTGGAGTTATTTTCTTTAATCTGGCGGAGATACTCCTGCGGTTACTGGGAGCACCATCGTTGGAATTTGCCGTAGTCTATTTGAAGATATGTGCGATAGGAATGCCGTTTATTTTTGGATATAATGCTTTAAGCGCAATCTTAAGGGCGCTTGGAAATTCACAGATAACGATGGAGATTATTATTATATCGTCCTGTTGCAATGTTGTATGTGACATTTTGTTTGTTGCATTGTTTTCTTTTGGAATTGCGGGAACGGCAGTCGGAACACTGATATCACAGGTGTTGTCTTTTATATTAGCGTTAACATATGTGATAAGGCACAGAGAAGCGTATAGTTTTGAAAAAAAGTATATAAAAATAGACAGGGAAAAAGCAGGATTGATTATTAAACTTGGATTTCCAATAGCATTGCAATGGACGGTGGCAAGTATATCATGGCTTGCAGTTGCATTCTTGATAAACAGATATGGAATTAATGTATCGGCTGGAAATGGTATCTCAAATAAAATTAAAGATTTTTGCCAGCTCTTTATCAGTGCAATGGCAAGTGCGGGAGCAACGATGGCAGCACAGAACTTGGGGGCAAAAGAGTATGAACGTGGCCGGAAAGTAATGATTGACTGTATGAAAATAAATTTGCTTATTGCTACGATATTAATTATTTTGGCGGAAATATTTGCACCGGTGCTGGTTTCAATCTTTTCAACGGATGCTGCGGTATCCGAGGTGGCAGTCGTAAATTTACGGATTGAGATTATTGCGCAGTGGTTTTACGCAGGATTCTTGACATTCAATGTCCTTGCGACAGGTGCGGGTGATACCATGTTTGTTCTGGCAAATTCATTTTTAAACTGTATTGTAGTAAGACTGGTACTCGCATTTATTCTGGAACATTTCATGGGAGTTATGGGTGTTTACATTGCATGTATGGTGGCACCACTATCGTCGGTTCCGGTTGGTTACTGGTATTATAAATCAAATAAATGGAAAAAGAGCATTGGCGCAGAAAAGAAAAAAACAGAAAGGAGACAGTGCAGCGTATGAAAAAAATTGTTGTTTTGATCAATCCCGAGAAAAAGAAAGAATTAGAACAGGTATTTGACACGCTGGATGTCGGCGGAGTAGTAATCACCAATGTACAGGGATTTGGAAATCAGAAAGGTATTGTAACAAAATTCCGGGGAACAGAGGTAAAAGTAAATTATTTATCCAAGGTTCAGGCTGAGACGGTTGTACCTGATTACAAAGTAAATGAGCTGGTGGAAGAACTGATGGATGAATTGCAGACAGGGAATATCGGAGATGGAAAAATATTTATTTATAATGTGGAAGAGGCAATCCGTATCCGTACAGGAGAAAAGGGAGAAAAGGCATTATAAATGAAAGGAGAAAAGGAAAATGGATGATACAATTGTGAGTATTGTGTGGATATTTGTGTGCTCAGTTCTTATATTTTTTATGCAGGCGGGGTTCGCAATGCTGGAGACAGGTCTTACCCGGGCTAAAAATGCGGCAAACATCGTGACCGAAAATATCATGACGTTTGTTGTTGGAGTATTAATATTTTTTGCAGTTGGTTATGCGTTTATGTTTGGCAGTGATGCATCAGGAATTGTCGGAGTAACCGGATTTTTTAATCCAATGGGTATTGTGACAGATATGCAGAAAAATTTGCCATCAAGCGTATTTATTTTTTTTGAATCTATGTTTTGTGCGACTGCCGCAACAATTGTTTCCGGAGCAATGGCAGGAAGAACAAAATTTATTTCCTATTTGATTTGTTCGGCGTGTATGAGTGCATTTATTTTTCCGATCACAGGACACTGGATATGGGGAGGTGGTTGGCTAAGTAACATGGGATATCATGATCTTGCAGGCTCATCAGCCGTGCATATGGTTGGAGGTATCTGTGCATTTGTCGGGGCATATCTGGCAGGCCCGAGAATCGGGAAGTACAGTAAGCTTGGAGAAAGCGAAGGAATTTTAGGACATAATTTGCCATTATCCGGACTGGGTACTTTTATACTGTGGTTTGGCTGGTATGGGTTTAACTGTGGTTCACTGCTTGGTGTTTCAGAAAAAATCGGAATTGTAGCGTTAAATACAAGTTTATCGGCTGCTGCTGCTGCATTCACGACGATGCTGATAACATGGATCGTGTATAAAAAACCGGATGTCAGTATGATATTTAACGGTGTGGTAGCAGGATTGGTTTCCATTACAGCTGGAGCAGATGTTGTATTACCGATACAGGCAGTGCTCATTGGAGCAATAGCAGGCATTTTAATGTGCGCAGCAGTTTCCTTTATTGACAAAAAAGCCAGAATAGATGATCCGGTCGGAGCAATCAGTGTGCATGCAGTGTGTGGCACGTGGGGAATCATTGCAACTGGAATATTTGGCGATGGATGCAATCTGGCAATACAGTTTGCAGGAGCGGCAGCAGTTTTCATTTATGTGTTGATTGCAGCATTTATTCTCTTTGGAGTGGTAAAGAAAATATGTGGGTTACGTGTAGATGAAAAAGGTGAAATTGAAGGACTTGATAATTATGAACATAATTCAGATGCATATGCAAACTTTCGTTATCACAATGACCGGTAAAAAATTTCCGGGTAGTCAGAATTGACGGCCCGGAAATTTTTCTACATATTATAGAGTAATCTTTCGGAAATTCTTCTTTCCGCGTTTTACAACGACGCCTTCACCGGCAAAAGTATCCTTACCAAAGGTAGCTTTGGTGTCGGTAACTTTTTCTCCGTCCAGAGAAACACCGCCCTGTTCTACGGCGCGGCGGGCTTCATTTCTGGATGCGCTTAAGCCGGATTTTACGAGAAGTGTTAAGATATCGATCGCGTCTTCGCGGAAATCATCCTCAGAAAGAGCAGTGGTCGGCATATTGTCAGTGTTTCCGCCACCGGCGAACAGTGCCTTTGCACCTTCTTCCGCTTTTTTTGCCTCTTCCTCACCGTGTACCAGTTTGGTCAGTTCAAATGCGAGAATCTCTTTTGCCTGGTTCAACTGGCTGCCTTCCCATTTATCCATCTCATCAATCTGCTCTAACGGCAGGAAGGTGAGCATGCGCAGGCATTTTAAAACATCGGCATCGGAGACATTTCTCCAGTACTGGTAGAACTCAAACGGGGAAGTTTTGTTCGGATCAAGCCAGACGGCACCGGACTGGGTCTTACCCATCTTTTTGCCCTCGGAATTCAGTAAAAGGTTGATGGTCATTGCGTATGCATTTTTTCCGAGTTTGCGGCGGATCAGTTCGGTACCGCCTAACATATTGCTCCACTGGTCATCTCCGCCGAACTCCATGTTACAGCCGTATTTCTGGAACAGGGTGTAGAAGTCAAAGCTTTGCATGATCATGTAGTTGAATTCCAGAAAACTGAGTCCGCGTTCCATACGCTGTTTGTAGCATTCTGCAGTGAGCATTCGGTTTACGGAAAAGTGTGGTCCGATATCGCGCAGGACATCGACGTAGTTTAAGTCCAAAAGCCAGTCGGCATTGTTTACCAGAAGTGCCTTGCCGTCGGAAAAATCGATGAAACGGCTCATCTGTTTTTTAAAACAGTCTACATTGTGCTGAATGGTTTCTTTGGTCATCATCTGACGCATGTCGGTACGTCCGGACGGATCACCGATCATGGCAGTACCGCCGCCGATCAATGCAATCGGTTTGTTGCCTGCCATCTGAAGACGTTTCATTAAGCATAAAGCCATGAAGTGGCCGACATGCAGACTGTCCGCAGTCGGATCAAAGCCGATGTAGAAAACGGCCTTTCCGTTGTTTACGAGTTCCTTAATTTCTTCTTCGTCGGTTACCTGGGCGATCAGGCCGCGGGCAACTAATTCGTCATATACTGTCATCTTTTTTCTCCTTTTTGCATAAAAAAACCCCGTCCCTTCAAAGGACGAGGCATATACTCGTGTTACCACCTTATTTTACAGGAAACTCACGTCTCCTGTCTCAGTAAGTATCAATCAATACTTTTGCACGATAACGGGTGCAGATCGTTGCAGCCTACTAACCCGGACAGTTACAGGAAAAATAAAAATTCCAAATGCGGGAATTGGGTGCAAGGCTTGAGGAGGTATTCAAAATAAGCTTCCCATGCGCCTCTCATCGACCGGCTGCTTTCTGTCTGTTTCACTTAGATCTACTTGTTCCTGTCATTGCCTTTTCAAATTTGAAACTAACGTCATTATAAACATGAGAAAGTTCATTTGTCAATACGAACCATGAACAATTCTTGATTTTTTGGTACGCTTTGTTTAGTATAACCTTTATAGCAAAAGATTTATAAGAGGGAAACTTATGAAACAGAAGATTTTGAGGTTTATAAAAGGAGAAACGGTACTCTGTGCGGCGATGGCACTGGCAGCCGTATCCATGTTTTTTGTCACACCAGATGCCGGATATCTGGATTATGTTGACGGAAGAGTGCTGGCCATCCTGTTTTGCCTGATGACAGTAATGGGAGGTTTCGGAGGGCTTGGAGTATTTGAATCAATCGCTGCGTTTCTTTTGAAAAGAACGCAAAACCTGAGACAGTTGGAGTTTGTACTGGTATTTTTATGTTTTTTCTGTAGTATGTTCATAACCAACGATGTATCCCTGCTCACGTTTGTTCCGTTTGCGATTCTGACACTGAAAATGGCGGAGCGCAGGGATGAGATGGTTTTTGTGGTTGTGATGCAGACGATCGCCGCGAATCTTGGCAGTATGTTTACACCGATCGGAAATCCGCAGAATCTTTATCTTTACAATCTGACCGGAATGTCACTGGGAGGTTTTTTGGCATACATGGCACCTTATACACTTCTATCAGGAGTAATTCTGGCGGTGCTTTTATTTTTCCGAAAAACAGGAAAGGAAAAGATAGTCCTTATTCTGGCAGAAGAAAGCAGAAAACGTGGAAAAGAAGCACATCGGAAATTAGGCATGTATGTGCTGCTGTTTGTATTGAGCCTGCTTGTGGTAGCGCGTGTGCTTCCCTGCATAGCAGTATTGTTGATCGTTTTTGCTGCAGTGTGGATTACTGACCGCGGTGCGTTAAAAAATGTGGATTACTGTCTGCTTCTTACATTTGTCGGGTTTTTCGTTTTTATTGGAAATATGGAACGGATTCCAGCGGTAAATGAATTTTTGAAACATGTAGTAAATGGACATGAACTGGCAGCAGGTGTTGTAACGAGCCAGGTCATCAGCAATGTGCCGGCGGCACTTTTGATCTCCGGTTTTACTTCAGACTATGGAAAACTGCTGTTAGGAGTTAATTTTGGTGGACTTGGCACTCTGATCGCGTCAATGGCAAGTCTGATCTCATATAAACTGTTTGGAAATGCCAATAAAGAAAGGAAAAAAGAATATTTTCTAAGCTTTACAGGATATAATGTTTTTATTTTAGTACAACTGCTGGCTTTTTATCAATTAGGATTGACATTTTATCAATAGTTCGGTATATTAGAATAAATTTTGAAAACGAAAGATTTCCTTGAGGGAGTAGTTCGCGCAGTAAATCAGTAAGGCGTGGTTTGTCAACAGGCTGGTCCGGTGGACCTGGCAAATCTTAAAGAATGAGACTCATGTGTGCCCAAAACAGCAGGGCATGCATGGGTTTTTTTCACGCTATAGGAAAGACCTCGTTACGTTAATGGGATAAAGAATGTAATTA
>OIZA01001055.1_pt1 | contig 10725 bp, 10 predicted proteins | sample 1588381 | NCBI WGS metagenome assembly OIZA01 (sample SAMN03283277) | human gut metagenome | biome: human-associated habitat; material: feces | host: Homo sapiens | place: Peru | collected 2012 | reverse complement strand
AAAGAAACGGAAAATAATGATACTAATGAAGAAACAAAAGCAAAAGTATCTTTTACTGATACCACTTCACCTAATAAAAGGCCTAAAGTTTCTGGTAAAACATAATGTTCATCTTCAAAAATAATTTCTCCATCATTTAAAAGAGTTTGAATCATTAAGGCAATATCTTGACGTCGATAAGAAAAATGAGCGTAGATTTCTTGCGCTGTTACATAACGATTTTTGCGGATAAAATTTAAAATTTCTTCTTTCATACTCTCACTCTCCTATACAATAAAAAAAGGGATATACTCCCTTCTTTTTTTCTTTTTTATTTACAAGTTAAAATAAATCTAACAGATAATTGCTTATTTTCCAAGTGCTTTAATTAAAACAGCAAAGAGGAAGAAAACCACGGCAAAGCCAAAGGTAAGCCAAGAAATGACTAATTCAGAACCTCTTTCTTTTTGATGAGCAAAAACGTTTAAGCCACCACCGGTAATAGCACCAGAAGCACCTTCAGATTTACCACCTTGTAGAAGGGATAAAATAATAATAATAACGGCTACGATTAAGAAAATAATATCTAAAGCGCCCATAAGAAAACCTCCTCATGTTTTTTTCAGTTCATAACTGCTCATTTATATTACACTATTTTCAAAAGAAAATAAATAACATTTTTTGGTATTGTCGATTTTCTTTTAAAAAATAGTAAAAAAGCACTACTTTTTCATTCTATTCCTTTTATAAATCCGCTTTTAATTCAAAAATCATATCACGAAGTTGCGCTGCTCTTTCAAAGTCAAATTCTTTGGCAGCTTCACGCATTTGCTTTTCTAAAGATTTAATTTCACGTTCAATGTCCTTTCTTGAACGTTTTCCTTTATCTTTCTTAGCAAAATCTTCAAACGTATTATCTTCGTTTTTAATGGGTAAACGAATTTCTTTAATAATGGTTTTCGGTATGATATGATGTTCATCATTATAAGCTTTTTGAATTTGACGACGACGGTTCGTTTCATCAATAGCGGTCTTCATGGAATCGGTAATTCGATCCGCATACATAATGACACGTCCTTCCGCATTTCTAGCAGCCCGACCAATAATCTGAATCAATGAACGTGTTGAACGTAAGAATCCTTCTTTATCCGCATCTAAAATAGCGATTAAGGATACTTCTGGAATATCTAAACCTTCTCTTAATAAGTTAATACCCACTAAAACATCATATTTTCCTTTACGAAGTTGATAGATAATTTCTGTTCGTTCTAAGGTTTTGGTTTCGTTATGTAAGTACGCTACTTTATAACCACGGTCTTTTAAAAATTTCGTTAAATCTTCAGCCATACGAATCGTTAACGTAACAATCATGACTCTTTGGTTCTTTTCCATTCGTTTTTGAATTTCTAAAATCAAATCATCGATTTGTCCCATCGTTGGGCGCACTTCTACTTCCGGATCTAATAAACCAGTAGGACGAATGATTTGTTCCACATATTCTCCATTTGTTCTACCTAATTCATAATCTCCTGGGGTAGCTGAAGTACAAATCACTTGATTCATCAACCCTTCAAATTCATCAAATTTTAAAGGACGGTTATCTAAAGCCGAAGGTAAACGGAAACCATATTCCACTAAAGTTTGTTTTCTTGAACGGTCCCCATTGTACATACCGCGTACTTGTGAGAAGGTAACGTGTGATTCATCAACTACTAATAAAAAATCTTTGGGGAAATAATCAAATAAAGTAAAAGGACGTTCACCTGGTTTTCTTCCATCAATATGACGGGAATAATTTTCAATGCCTGGGCACATTCCAAATTCCATTAAAGAATCGACATCTTGTTTTGTACGCATTTCTAAGCGTTGCTCTTCTAAGAATTTATGATTTTCATGGAAATACGCTAATCGCTCCACCATTTCTTCTAAAATAGCTTTACAAGCCTTCTGTACTCTTTCTTTTGAAGAAGCATGTCCATATGCAGGAAAAATAGGGAAAGTTTGATACGTATGTAAAACTTCACCTGTTAAAGGATTTACAGTAGCAATTCTTTCAATTTCATCCCCAAAAGTATCAATTTTTACAATGAATTCATTCGTAGAAGCAGGACAAATTTCAATAATATCTCCCCGTACCCGGAAAGTGCCTGGATTGGTATCTAAATTATTTCTTTGATATTGTCCTTCAACTAAAGCGTGAAAAAGTTTTTTACGGTCAATAACATCGCCTACTTTTAACGTAAAAGCTAAACTACGATATTCATCTGGGTCGGTTAAGCCATAAATAGAAGCGACAGAAGCAACGACAATTGTGTCTCTTCTTTCTAATACCGAGTGAATCGCGGAACTACGTAACATTTCAATTTCATCGTTCATTACCGCGTTTTTATCAATATACGTATCGGACTTAGGTAAATAAGCTTCTGGTTGATAAAAATCAAAGTTAGAAACGAAATATTCTACTCGGTTATGAGGAAACAGTTCTTTAAATTCAGCATAGAGTTGCCCCGCTAAAGTTTTATTATGCACAATGACTAATGTAGGTTTTTGTACTTGAGCAATTACATTGGCAATGGTAAATGTCTTTCCAGTTCCGGTTGCACCTAAAAGAACTTGGAAATCTTTTCCATTATTAATGCCATCCACTAATTCTTGGATAGCTTCCGGTTGATCTCCTAACGGAGAATAATTAGACACAAGTTCAAATTTTTCACTCATTTTCTTTCTCCATACCTACCGTTTTTGCTTCGGTAAAACCTTCTCCTCTTATTTCATGTGCCTTGGCAATTGAAATAAAAGCATTGGGATCGACTTTTCGTATATAATCAATAAACTGCGTATATTCTTTTTTTCCAAAAACAACGCGAATCATTTTTTTATCACCTTTAGAATATCCGCCAATTGCGTTAATCATCGTGGTACTACGATCTAATTCACGAATCACAAAATCATTAATTTCTTCATAGTGATCCGACACAATGGTTGCGATAAATGATTCAGAAGTTCCCACAAATATCTTATCAATCAAAAGTGCGGATACAAAGGCACCAATGACACCAACAATCGCAGTAACTAAATCTTTAGAAATAATAAAACCAATAATAATCACGGAAGCATCAATAACAAATGTTGCAATGGATGTTTTAATTTTACAATATTTATTTAAAAGCAGTGCTAACACATCGACACCACCGGTAGATCCACCGCCTAAAAAAGTTAAAGCAACGCCAATACCAACAAAAGTATTTCCACATAAAGCCGCTAATAAAATGGTAAATCTTGGGTCAACGTTATTATAACCACTTTCTAAATTAAACCATTGATCAACGTGAAATACGCGAATAAACAAAGGAAATGCGGCGGTATAAATTAAAACCGAAAGAAAAGTTTGTAAAGAAAATTTCTTTCCTAAAAAGAAGAAACCAATGATAAATAGAATAATATTTAAGGATACCGCTACAATGTCAACGATATTTTTAGCGTCTTCTGCCGTACCATAAACGGCGTTTTGAATGGCAATAGCAATACCAGAAACGCCACCGGTAACTATATGATAAGGGGTTAAAAAAGCCGCAGTACCAAAAGTCAAACAAATCGTACCCGCAATAATCAATAGAACGTGATACACGTTTTTCATGATTTCTTTTTTGCTCAAAGTTTTTTTACTACGCATGTTTTTTGGCCTCCATTTCTAAATAAGCATACAGAAAGCCATCGATATTGCCATCCATAACAGAAGCAACGTTGCCCTCTTGATAATTGGTTCGATGATCTTTTACCATCGTATAAGGGCAAAATACATAGGAGCGGATTTGTGATCCCCATTCAATATTTTTTTGTTCCCCCACAATTTGATTCATTTCATCTTTACGTTCTTGTAATCTTCTTTCATATAAATGTGCTTTTAACATATTCATCGCAATTTCACGGTTTTGGATTTGTGATCTTTCAACTTGCGAAGAAACGACAATTCCTGTTGGAATGTGCGTAATACGTACGGCCGACTCCGTTTTATTTACGTTTTGTCCACCTGCACCTTGTGAGCGATAGGTATCAATACGTAAATCTTTTTCATTAATTTCAATATCAATTTCGTCTTTAAATTCAGGAATAACATTTACGGAAGCAAAAGATGTATGTCTTCTTCCTGCTGCATCAAATGGAGAAATACGGACTAAGCGATGTACGCCTTTTTCTCCTTTTAAAAGTCCATAAGCATTTTTTCCTTTAATCATGATGGTTGCGGATTTTAATCCTGCTTCATCACCCGCTTGATAGTCAATAATTTGCATTTTAAAATGATGCGCTTCAGCAAAACGCACATACATCCGATAAAGCATATCCGCCCAATCTTGTGATTCGGTTCCACCCGCACCAGGATGGAATTCTAAAATTGCATTTAAATGATCAAAGGGTTCATCAAATAAAACATTCATTTTTAATGCATTTAATTTTTCTTCAAAGGCACTATACTCCATATCAAGAAGTTCTAATGTTTCATCATCCATTTGTTCATTCGCTAAGGAAAGCATATCTAAAGCACTTTGAAAAGAAAGAGCGGTGTCTTCATACTGCTCTTTTTTTTCTTTTGCTTCATTGAGTTCATTGACAACTTGCATAGCAACTTTTTGGTCATTCCAAAAAGTTTCTGCATTCATTTTTTCTTCTAATTCATGGACCTTCTTTTCTAAACTAGCCAGGTCAAAGTGAATCACCAAGCTGATGTAACACTTTCTCAGCTTCTGAAAGTCCATTTTTTATGGTCATGAAATCACGCATGATTATTCACCTTTTTCTTCTGGATGTTCTTCTTCGTCAGGCTTTTTCATTTGTACTTGAACATTCAAAAGATTTAAGACAACTTCAATGGCAATGATATCCATCATTTCACCAAATAGTTTATAACCTTCATTTACGTAATCTTGTAATGGGTTAGTATTCGCATAGCTTCTTAAGTGAATACCTTCTCTTAACTTATCCATGGTATCAATATGGGAAGTCCAGTTACGGTCAATGCAACGAAGCGCAAAGTTTCTTTCCATATTTTCCGCCACTTCGTCTCCCCATTCTTTTCTTCTTTCTAAGTAACGTTTCCACATTAAAATAGCAACATCTTCACCAACTTCATCAGCGGGAGATTCATCATACGCGGCTGGTTTAATCGTTCCTGCCTCTAAGAAACGTGGCTCTAATTGTGCTTTTAAAAGTTCACCAGAAACACCTAAAGAAGGATCATTTGGATTTAAGCTCTTTTTCGCTAAAGCAACACCTGCTTGCTTGAAGAATTCTTCAATCATTTCATGAATATCGCTTGCAAAGAGAATATTATCTCTTTTCTTATACATAATTTCACGTTGTTTTCTTAAAACGTCATCATAATCCAAAAGGGATTTACGAGTATCAAAGTTTTGACCTTCAATTCTCTTTTGAGCATTGGTAATTGCGCTTTGTACCATTTTACTTTCCAAAGCTTCGTCATCAAGACTAGAATATAAAGAGCGTAAACGATCACTACCAAAGCGGCGCATTAATTCATCATCAAGTGAAATAAAGAAACGCGTATATCCTGGGTCGCCTTGACGACCAGAACGACCTCTTAATTGGTTATCAATACGACGAGATTCATGTCTTTCGGTACCAAACACACATAAGCCACCGGCTTTTCGAGCTTCTTCGTCTAATTTAATATCGGTACCACGACCGGCCATGTTTGTAGCAATCGTAATTGCCCCTGCTTCACCAGCATGAGCAATAATTTCTGCTTCTTTTGCATGGTTTTTAGCATTTAAAACATTATGTGGTAAATGTGCTTCATTTAATAAGCGATCCACGAATTCAGACATTTCAACGGAAACAGTACCAATCAAAATCGGCTGTCCTTTTTCATGTCTTGCTTGTACTTCTTTGACTAATGCTTTAAATTTTGCATTTTGGTTACCAAAAATTAAGTCTAAATCATCAATACGTTGAATTGGACGATTGGTTGGAATGCAAATAACGCGCATATTATAAATCTTGCGGAATTCTTCTTCTTCTGTTTTCGCAGTACCTGTCATACCTGAAAGTTTTTCATATAAACGGAAGAAGTTTTGATAAGTAATCGTAGCTAAAGTTACAGTTTCTTCTTTAATTTTTACGTTTTCTTTCGCTTGAATGGCTTGTTGTAAACCATCAGAATACTCTCTTCCTTTTAAAATACGACCCGTAAATTGGTCAATTAATTGAATTTCACCTTCAGAGTCTACCATGTATTCTACATCACGTGTCATAACATAGTTTGCTTTTAATGCTTGAACAATACGGTGTACTAAATCGTTATATTCTGGAGAATAAAGATTTTTAATACCGAACATTCTTTCCGCTTTATCAACGCCTTGTTCCGTTAAACCACAAGTTTTTGTTTTTTCATCATAGGTGAAATCTTTTTCTCTTTTTAATGTTTTAACAAAACGGTCCGCAATGATATAAGTATTAGAAGACACTTTAGATCCACCTGAAATAATTAATGGTGTTCTTGATTCATCAATTAAGATTGAATCAGCTTCATCGATTACAGCATATGTTAAACCGCGTAAAACACGAGCATTTGCGTCTACGGCCATGTTATCTCTTAAATAGTCAAAGCCTAATTCAGAGTTAGTGGTATAAGTAATATCGCAACGATAGGCTTCTTGCTTTTCAGTAACTGTTTTTTCTCTGAGGTTAACGCCTACTGTTAAACCTAAGAAACGATAAATTTGTCCCATCCATTCAGCGTCACGTTGGGCCAAATATTCGTTAACGGTAACGACATGAACGCCTTTACCAGTTAAGGCATTTAAATAAACAGCCATCGTAGCGGTTAAAGTTTTACCTTCACCAGTTCTCATTTCCGCAACATCGCCTTGGTTTAAGACAATCGCGCCCATGACTTGTACTTTAAATGGAAATTGATTTAAAACACGTTTAGCTGCTTCTCTTGCAACCGCAAAAGCTTCAAATTTAATATCTTCTAATGTCGCTCCAGCATTAAGTCTTTCTTTAAATTCAGCAGTTTTAGCACGAAGTTCATCATCGGTTTTACTTGCCATTTCTTCTTCATAAGCTAAAACCTTAAGACTTTGCTTTTCTATTTTCTTTAACGCTCTTTGATCAAAGCGAAATAATTTGTCTAAAAATCCCATATTAATTATTGTTCTCCTTTCAGACACTTGCAAAGATTATTTTACATGATTTTAAAGTAATTTAAAAGGGCTACTATAAAAATATATTTTTATAGAATGTTTTCTTTTTTCATTTCATAAAAAAAGACGAGTTATGAAGCTCGTCCTTTCACATTATGATTAGGAAATTTTTACAACGTTTCTTGCTTGTAAACCACGTTCTGTTTCAAAAAGTTCGAATTCGACGCTTTGTCCTTCTTCTAAAGAACGATAACCATTCTCCATGATTTGAGAATAATGGACAAAAATGTCAGCGCCTTCTCCTCGGTTAATGAAACCAAAGCCCTTTTCGGCATTAAACCATTTTACTTTGCCTAACATGCTCTTACCACCTTTCTAAAGCTTTTTAACTTCTTACCTACATGATAGTAGTTTTCAACTGTTTTTTAACATTTTCTCATCGCCTTTTTCCGTCATTTTTCGACAAAACCAGTATTTTTATTTTTTTCGGCATCAGTGGCTTTATAAGTTCAATCGCCCGTAATATTGTCGCGCCCGTTGTCATTACATCATCAATAAGTAGAAGCTTTTTTTGATGAAGAGAAGGAATATCTTTTTTTAAAATAATTTCTTGACGATTTTTAAATCGCTCTTCTCGATGCGCTTTTTCTTGTTTGAAATCTTGTCTTTTCTCAAATAAATCAAGAAAAGGTAAATCTAAAATTTGAAAAATTTCTTTTAAAGTAGAAAATTCTCTCTTCTCTTCTTTTTCTTTACTAGATGGCATGGGAACAAGATGATACCCTCGATAACGAAGATGGAGTTGAAGATGATAAAATTCTAAAAATACATTTTTTAATTCAATATCTTTTTGCTCTTTAAAGCGATATAAAAGTTGTTCAATCCATTCATCATACGAATAAATGGCTAAGGCAGAAACGCCATAAAATGTAAAAGTGCGAAAAATTGGACGAAATTGAAAGAAACATTTAGGACAGATTTTTATATTGGGATGAAGTAAAAAAAGAAGCGAGTCTTCAAAATCAAGCGGAATATTTTCTAAACAAATTTTGCAAACACTCATTATGTTTTTTTATGGAAAGAATGGCCTTTTTTACCGCTTCTGTTTCTTCTTTTAAAAGCAAAAATACATCGCCATCAGGACATACTTTCTTTCTTCCTACTCTTCCAGAAATCTGTTCAATCACTCTTTCATCATAAATTGGATGATCCGCACCATAAATGATGACTTGTAAATTAGGAATCGTTACTCCTCTTTCTAATATAGAAGTAGTAATCAAATAATGAAGTATTCCTCTTCTTAATGATTCAATTAACGCGGGTCTTTCTACTCGAGATGAGTGCACATAAGCACCTTTTTTAAAAAATACATAAAGCAAGGTATATAGTTCTTCTGCTAAAGACTTCGATGGTACAAAAACTAAACAAGGTTTCTTTTCTCGTTCATATTGCTTTAACTTCGTTATTAAAAACCTCTTCTTTTGAAAGTCACTTAAAACTTGAATTTTTGGAACAGGAATAGGAAAACCATGAAATCTTTTTTCTAAATATAAGAAGTTATTTTTAGGAATAAAACGATCAAACTCATGCGTTGGTGTAGCGCTCATTAACACCATCGGTCCTTTTTTAGAGGCAAGAAAAAAATGTTGCAGTAATTCATTATTATGAAAAGGAAACGCATCAATTTCATCAGCAATTAAGATATCAAAATATTGGTGAAAGCGATAGATTTGATGCATGGTTAAAATTACAATATCTCCTTCTTTTTCTTCAGTATGTTCACCATAAATTGCTGCAACTTTATTATTAGGAAAGGCATTTTTGATTCGTGAAAATAATTCAATAACCACATCTTTTCTAGGAATAGCAAAACCTACTCGTTTTCCTTCTTTTAGCACATATTCAATTAAAGGAAAAACAATTTCTGTTTTCCCCGCCCCACACACAGCTTGCACAAATGTATTTTCATTTTGCTTATAATGGTCAATGAGTTTTTTTGCTAGCTCTTTTTGCTCTTCCGTTAATTCATAAGCTAAATCAAGGGTTCCTTCTTGATTCTCTCTTAATATGTATTGAACTTCATCCCCAGACATGGATAAGCACTTTCGGCAATATGGTTTTCCATTACGCATGCCGATATAACTAGGATTTTGATTCCCACATCTTTTACAAACGAACATAAAAAAATCCTCCTAATTATTCATTCGAAGGATTTTTCAAAATTCCTAATTTTTTATAAACTTTTAATTAATCTTTTATAAACTTTTTCTGGATTTAAGCGTTGATCTTTATTCTTTATAATTTCAAAGTGTAAAGATGAGCCAAGTCCTGAAGTATACGTTGATTCACCTGAAGTAGCAATTACATCACCTTGTGAAACTTCTTCTCCTTTATTCACTTTCATTTCCCCTAAAGAACAATAAAGGGTTTGAATACCAGAAGCATGTTCAATTAACAACATATTGCCATAAATTGAATCATTGGATTTTGCAACAACTTTTCCTGAACAAGCAGCAACAATATCAAATGTTTCATTCATCACATAATCCACGCCTAAACTCTTCGTATAAGTATTGGATTTACCAGGAACTTCCACAATTGCTTTACTTCTTATTTCCGATTCATCTTCCATATCATAGAAATAGCGGGCAATTGTAACTTCTTTTAAGAAAGGCTTATGCATTTCTTCGGTAAGTGGATCATGAATAGGTTCAATCACTTCTCCACCACTAGATGTGCCTGGATTACTTGTTGTTGGTTGTCCTGTTGTATTGGAAGTATGTGGTTTACGATTTGCGCTAGAAATGGCAAACATTCCACCAAATAATAGAACTGCTGATAAACTTATCACTAAACCAACGCGTGCTTCTTTTCGCCATTCTGGTGTTCTTTTCTTGTCTTTTTCCATTTGTTTTTCACCTCACTATCATTGTGACCAGTAAAAAACTTTTTATACAAAAATGTAGTAAAAAAAAGAAGAAGCCTACTTTTCAGCTCCTTCTTTGGTAAATGATTCCAATTTATTTACTTTCGCTATAATGATCAATTTCATTAACGCGGCGCATATGTCTACCGCCATCAAACGAAGTGGTTAAGAATAAATCCACGCGTCTTAAAACGTCTTCTTCACCCATAAATTTTTGACCAAATGCAATCATGTTCGCGTTATTATGTTGGCGGGATAAAACCGTTACTTCATCATTATAGCCTAAAGAACAACGAATTCCTTGAACTTTATTGGCCGCAATCATAATGCCTTCACCCGTTGTACAAACTAAGATTCCATAATCTGCCTCTTTTTTAGCTACCTTTTCCGCAGCGGCAAAAGCAAAAATAGGATAATCACAGCTTTCTTCACTAAACGTACCACAATCGATAACGTCATAGCCTTCTTTTAATAAATGATGGATAATACTTGTTTTATAAGCTAATCCACCATGGTCCGATCCTAAAGCAATTTTCATAACGATGCCTCCCACACTTTCTTTATTTCTTGAAATGGAATGGCGCCTTCACGAACACATTCCAATTGGTTACCATTTATTTTAACAATTGTTGATGGTTTTTGTCCACTGCTATCTTC
>OIZA01001054.1_pt1 | contig 10730 bp, 11 predicted proteins | sample 1588381 | NCBI WGS metagenome assembly OIZA01 (sample SAMN03283277) | human gut metagenome | biome: human-associated habitat; material: feces | host: Homo sapiens | place: Peru | collected 2012 | reverse complement strand
CATATAGTAATATTATCTAATGTATGAAATATTAGGATTATTAGGATAATGAAAGAATAGTAAGGAGCAATACAATTTATGGATTTACATACAAACGATTCGTCCGAATCCGCAGCAGGCGTGTTTGTGTCTGACAAATGTCAGATTCCGGTGGGCGGTATACCGCAGCAGGAACCGGATCGCCAGCAGTATTATATGGCACTCTGCCGCCAGAAGGTACAGGAGATTTCGGATAAACTGGGGCGTCCGCTGACCTGCTTTATCTCGACGTTTGGATGTCAGATGAATGCACACGATTCAGAAAAGCTTCTCGGTATTCTGCTGGAAGCAGGATTTGTGGAAGGAACCAGTGAGGAATCGGATTTCGTCCTCTACAATACATGTACCGTGCGCGAGAACGCGAACCTGAAGGTTTATGGCCGTCTCGGCTATTTAAGCGGTGTGAAGAGAAAAAATCCGGATATGATGATCGCCCTCTGCGGCTGCATGATGCAGGAGCCGGAGGTGGTCGCCAAGATCAAAAAAAGCTACCGCCATGTAGATCTGATTTTTGGAACCCACAATATTTTCAAGCTCGCGGAGCTGCTCTACGAGCGTTTTCTGGAAAAGAAGATGGTGGTCGATGTCTGGGAAGGAACAAACGAGATCGTGGAGGAGCTTCCGATCGAGAGAAAGTATCCGTTTAAATCGGGTGTCAATATCATGTTTGGCTGCAATAATTTCTGCAGCTACTGTATTGTTCCGTATGTTCGCGGAAGAGAGCGCAGCAGAGAGCCGAAGGATATTATCCGCGAGATAGAGCGCCTGGTGGATGACGGGGTGGTGGAGATCATGCTGCTTGGCCAGAATGTGAATTCCTATGGAAAAAATCTGGAGCATCCGGTCACATTTGCCCAGCTTTTGCGGGAAGTGGAAAAAATAGAAGGGCTGGAACGTATCCGTTTTATGACCTCACATCCCAAAGATCTTTCGGATGAACTGATCGAAGTGATGAAACAATCGAAAAAAATCTGTAAACATCTACATCTTCCACTTCAGTCCGGAAGCTCCAGACTGTTAAAGATCATGAACCGGCATTACACCAAGGAGCAGTATCTGGAACTGGTAGAAAAAATACGCGCAGCGGTTCCGGACATCGCGCTTACAACCGATATTATCGTCGGATTTCCGGGTGAAACGGATGAAGATTTTATGGAGACCATGGATGTAGTCGAAAAAGTGCGCTATGACAGTGCATTTACATTCATTTATTCCAAGCGTTCCGGAACACCGGCGGCGGAGATGGAGGATCAGGTTCCGGAGGAGGTTGTAAAGGCGCGTTTTGACCGTCTGCTTGCGCGGGTGCAGACAATTGCGGCACAGAAGGCAGAGATGCTTACCGGAAAAACCATGGATGTGCTGGTCGAACATGTCAATGAGCAGGATTCACATCTGGTGACTGGAAGGTTATCAAACAATTCGACCGTGCATCTGCCGGGAACAGAGGAGATGATCGGAAAACTGATTCCGGTCTGCCTGAAGGAATGCAGGGGATTTTACTATCTGGGTGAGGCAGTTGAATAAAAAACGATTTGGAAAAAATGATATTCTGCTTATTGGGGGACTGCTTGTGTTTGCATTTGCACTGCTCCTTTTCGCGCAGATCTTTCAGAGAAAAAGCGGCGCATATGCTGAAGTGACTGTGAACGGAGCAGTGTATGGAACCTATGCGCTTGATGAAGATCAGACCGTTTTCATAAAACAGAACGGAACCGTTACGAACACACTTACGATAAAAGACGGGAAGGCGGATATGACGGACGCGGACTGCCCGGATCTTTTATGCGTGCATCAGCGGGCAATCGACAGGGAAAATGAGACGATCGTGTGTCTGCCAAATAAAGTAGTGGTAAAAATTGTTGGAGCCGGCAAAAACAGTGATATGGACTCCATAGCAGGGTGATAAAAATATGAAAACAAGAAAAATAGCATATCTGGGGGTATTTCTGGCACTTGCGCTGATCTTAAGCTATGTGGAATCACTGATTCCGTTTTACTTTGGAATACCGGGGGCAAAACTCGGACTGACCAATCTGATCGTGGTTGTCATGCTTTACTGTACCGGAACAAAGGAGGCGTTTGGTGTTTCTGTCACCCGGATACTGCTTGCGGGATTTCTGTTCGGAAATCTGTTCAGCATTCTGTACAGCCTGGCAGGAGGCATTTTAAGCTTTCTTGTTATGATGCTGCTGAAAAAGACCGGTAAGTTTCATGTGGTGTCCGTGAGTGTGGCAGGAGGCATTTCACATAATATCGGACAGCTTGCCGCTGCAGCATTCGTGGTAAAAACCTATGATATTTTTTATTATATGCCGTTCCTTCTGGTCGCCGGAGTGGCAACGGGATTTGTGATCGGCATACTGGCACAGGAGTTTATCCTGCGTTTTGAAAAACAGTTTCATTTTTAAAGGAGAGAAAATATGTATTCCTATATCAAAGGAGAATTGGCAGAGATCGCGGAAGACCTGATCGTGGTGGAAGCGAACAATATCGGATACAACATTCATGTGCCGGGACAGGTGTTGTCGTATCTGCCAGAGCGTGGAAGCGAAGTCAAGATCTATACGTATCTCTATATCAGAGAGGATGCAATGATGCTCTATGGTTTTCTGACGAGGGATGATCTGAATGTCTTTAAACTGCTGCTCGGTGTATCAGGTATCGGACCGAAGGGGGCACTTGCGGTTTTATCTGTGATGACAACGGATGATCTGCGTTTTGCAGTGCTCGGAGATGATGAAAAGACGATCGCCAAGGCACCTGGAATCGGGGCAAAAACGGCAAAACGGCTGATTCTCGAACTGAAGGACAAGTTAAAGCTGGAAGATGCCTTTGAATCCGCACTGGAACACGGAGAACAGCAGACTGCCATCCCTGGAACCAGCGCAGTAAAAAATGAGGCAGTGCAGGCGCTTACCGCACTCGGATATTCTTCAAGTGAAGCCATAAAGGCATTACAGAACGTGGAGATCACAGACGGAATGGATGTGGAATCCGTGTTAAAGAGCGCCTTAAAGCAGATGGCATTCCTATAAAGGAGTTTTAGATGGAAAAAAGAGTGATTTCAACCCAGCTGCAGGAGGAAGATATCAAAATTGAGACAAATCTCCGTCCGCAGACACTGGATGAATATATTGGTCAGGAAAAGACAAAAGAAAAATTAAAAGTCTACATTGAAGCGGCAAAGCAGAGAGAAGAGCCGTTAGATCATGTGCTGTTTTACGGGCCTCCTGGACTTGGTAAGACCACGCTTGCCGGAATCATTGCAAATGAAATGGGAACGCATATCAAGATCACTTCTGGACCCGCAATCGGAAAACCAGGAGAGATGGCGGCAATTTTAAGCAATTTACAGGAAGGGGATGTCCTTTTTGTGGATGAGATCCACCGGCTGAACCGCCAGGTTGAGGAAGTGCTCTATCCGGCTATGGAGGATTATGTGATCGACATTATGATCGGAAAAGGAGCGACTGCCCGTTCCATACGTCTGGATCTGCCGAAATTTACCCTGGTCGGAGCAACCACGAGGGCAGGACTTCTCTCTGCGCCACTGCGTGACCGTTTCGGTGTGGTACATCATCTGGAATTTTACAATGTGGAGGAACTGACTACGATCATTGAACACTCTGCAAGAAAGCTGGAAGTTGAGATAGAGCCTGAGGGCGCGTATGAGCTTGCAAGACGCTCCAGAGGAACGCCAAGACTTGCAAACCGTCTGTTAAAGCGGGTGCGCGATTTCGCGCAGGTCAAATATGATGGCGTTATCACAAAGGAGGTTGCGTCTTTTGCACTGGATCTGCTTGAGGTGGATAAGCTCGGGCTGGATCAGAATGACCGGAATATTCTGCTTACGATTATGGAAAAATTCTCCGGCGGACCGGTGGGACTCGACACACTTGCAGCCGCGATCGGGGAGGATGGCGGTACGATCGAGGATGTCTATGAGCCGTATCTGGTGAAAAACGGTTTTATCAACCGTACACCGAAAGGACGTGTGGTGACAGATTTTGCTTACCGGCATTTCGGTATGACGAGATAAAAGAGTTGTCTTTCCGGACAAAACATTTTATAATAATACAATATGGAAGATAAAGGGGGCCTTTATATGTCATCCAAAACCAGCGCACAGGTCATAATCGGCGGACGGGTATATACCTTAAGCGGATATGAGGAAGAGGAATACCTGCAGAAGGTGGCAGCCTATCTGAATAATAAGATCGGCGAATTTCAGGCATTGCCGGATTATCCAAAGCTCTCCGGTGATATGAAATCCGTATTGCTCGAACTGAATATTGCAGATGATTATTTTAAGGCAAAGGAACAGGCGGAGCATCTGGAAGAGGAAATTGAACAGAAAGAAAAAGAAATATATGATTTAAAACATGAACTGGTTTCCGGACAGATCCAGCAGGAAAATCATGCAAAGGCATATAAGGAGCTGGAAGATGCAAACAAGAAGCTTCTTCTGGAAAAGACAAAGCTGGAAGCTGCTCTTGAGCAAAATGCTGCTGCAAAGGAAGAAAAGAAATAATAAGACAAAAGGGGACAGAAAACGACGTCTGTCTCTTTCTTTGTTATGGAGATAACTATGAAAAAACTGGAACTTTTGGCTCCGGCGGGATCGCTCGTCACCTTGAAGGCGGTTGTAAATGCGGGCGCGGACGCAGTCTATCTCGGTGGAGAAATGTTCGGGGCGAGAGCCTATGCCAATAATTTTACAAAGGAAGAACTGTTTGAGGGGATCGATTATGGGCACCGTTATGGCAGCCGGGTCATTTTAGCGGTCAATACGCTGTTAAAGGAGTATGAGATACGTGAACAGCTATATGATTATATTCTGGCCTATTACGAACACGGCATTGACGCAGTAATTGTGCAGGATCTCGGGGTGATGGAATTTCTGCATGAACAGTTTCCGCTTCTGCCATTGCATACCAGCACACAGATGACGGTCACCGGCGTGGACGGCGCAAAGCTTCTGGTGGAACGGGGAGCGTCCAGGGTTGTTATGGCAAGAGAGCTTTCTTATACGGAAATAAAAAAAATACACGAGGCAGTGGATGCAGAGCTGGAGGGATTTGTACATGGTGCACTCTGTTACTGTTATTCCGGTCAGTGTCTGCTCAGCAGTATGTTGGGCGGGAGAAGCGGAAACCGCGGGCGGTGTGCACAGCCGTGCAGACTGCCATATGAGGTGTTAGATGAAAACGGAAAGCGGATCGGAAAGCCTGAAAATTATATTTTAAGCCCGAAAGATCTCTGTACGATCGATCATATCCCGGAGCTTGCGGAGAGCGGACTGTATTCCTTTAAAGTGGAAGGACGCATGAAGCAGGCGGAGTACGCAGCGGGTGTGGTGAGTATTTACCGGAAATACATGGATCGTTATCTGGAATACGGAAAAGAAGGCTACTGCGTGTCGGGAGAAGACCAGCAGAAGCTGTTTGATCTTGGAAACCGAAGTGGATTTACGGACGGCTATTACCGCAGGCATAACGGCAGAGAGATGATCACCTTTGACCGCCCCGGACATACCAGAGGCGGAGAAGCGTTACAGGAACAGATTCGTAAATCTTATATTGAAGTGGACAAAAAAGAGGCGGTTACCGGACAACTGGTGTTAAAAAAGGAGCATTCTGCGGTACTTGAAGTGCGCACAGAGGCACATCAGGTGAAAGTTACCGGTGAGCTGGTGCAGCAGGCACTGAAGCGGCCGCTGACAGAGGAGACGGTCCGGGAAAAAGCAGAGAAGACCGGAAATACACCGTATCGTTTTGAAAAGTTAAAAATTGATATGGATGATGACATCTTTCTTCCGGTTCAGGCGTTAAACCAGCTCCGACGGGATGCGTTGGAGAAGCTTGCCGCTACTGAGGCGGAAGGCTGCCGGAGAAAAACAGTGGAAGCGGTTCCGTATCGGAATATTACCGGGAAACTCTCATTACATGAAAAAAAATCAAACGGGGCTTTGCATGAAAAGCCATATCTTGCTGTTTCGGTGGAACAGCCGGATGCGTTGGATGCAGTGCTTGAAGCAGATTTTGTAAAAAGGATCTATCTGGATGGAGCAATGCTTTTCCCGCCGGAGTCTGCACAGAAACTGCAGCAGAGCATAGCGCGGATCAAAAGTGCGGGGAAGGAAGCGTATTATGCATTTCCGTTCATCTTCCGTGAGCGGACGAGAGAACGTTTTGAGACTGAATGGGAAAATATAAAAAAAGCCTGTCCGGATGGTTATCTGATTAAGAGCTATGATGCACTCGGATTTTGTGAGGAGATGAAGATTCCGGCAGATAAACGGATTCTTGACCATAATATGTATACATGGTCAGACGCGGCAAAAGCAGCGTATCAGGCAATCGGGATAAAAAACGATACTGCCCCCGTTGAATTAAACCGCCATGAGCTTTTGGAACGTACAAACTCGGACAGTGAACTGATACTGTATGGATATCTTCCACTCATGGTCAGTGCTCAGTGTGTGCATGCAAATATGGAGGGTTGTGACCGGGTGAGATCTGTTCGTTATTTAAAAGACAGGTATCACAAGCTGTTTGCAGTGAAAAATAACTGTAATGACTGTTATATGATTCTTTATAATTCCAGCCCGCTGTCACTGCTGCATCAGAAGCAGGAGATCGGAAGGATGGGATTTGCGGGTTACCGTCTGCAGTTTACAAATGAAACCGGAGAGCAGGTAAAAAAAGTTCTTACATTGTACAGGGAACTCTGGCTGGACGGAAAGGGCGTACGAAGTGTTCCTTATCTGGAAGACTATACGAACGGACACTTTAAACGTGGAGTGGAATAAAAGTTATGTTAAATCTGATTACAGAAATTTCGAAATATCTGATGATATTTCTGGCGGCATTTTACACATATGAATGCTTTGCGGTATTCCGCAGTAAATATGGAGACTATGAGAGAGAAAAAATATATAAGCGGCAGATGGCATGCGTGTATCTGATCCATCTGGATGCATTTCTTGTGCTGTTTGCGGCGACACTTGATGTACAGATGATCGGAATGTATCTGGTTCAGCTTATTTTTCTGTTATCACTTCATTTTGGGTATACGGTGGTTTACAAAAAAAGCAACCATTCGGTTTTAAATAATATGTGTATGCTTCTTGCAGTTGGTTTTATCATATTGACCAGACTGAATTTTGATAAGGCCAAAAAACAGTTTTTGATCGCGGTAGTTTCGGCGGGTGTTACATTTTTAATTCCGCTTATTATCAGAAAAGCGAGGGCATTGAGAAAATTCACCTGGCTTTACGCCGGAGTCGGTATCGCACTGCTCGGAGTGGTCGCGATTGCCGGTGCAGTCAGCTATGGAGCGAAGATTTCCTTTACGGTTGCCGGAATTACGTTACAGCCGTCCGAATTTATCAAGATATTATATGTCTTTTTTATTGCCGGGATGTTTTATGAATCAACAGAATTTTCGCAGGTAGTGAAGACAACGGCGATGGCAGCAATGCATGTGCTGATCCTCGTTGTATCAAAAGACCTTGGCGGAGCGCTTATCTTTTTCATGGTCTACCTTGTGATGCTTTATGTGGCGACGAAAAAACTGCTCTATTTTGGAGGGGGACTTGCAGCAGGAGGAGCAGCAGCAGCGATTTCCTACAAAATATTCCGCCATGTCCGTGTGCGTGTCGTGGCATGGAAAAATCCGCTCGGGGTTATTGATAATGAAGGGTATCAGATCTGTCAGTCCCTGTTTGCAATTGGAACCGGAGGATGGTTTGGCATGGGACTATATCAGGGGGTGCCAAATACCATTCCGGTCGTGGAGCAGGATTTTGTGTTTTCTGCGATCGCAGAGGAGCTGGGCGGTATATTTGCCCTGTGCCTGATCTTGATCTGCGTAAGCTGTGTGCTGATGTTTTTTAACATTGCCATGCAGATGCGTGATGCCTACTATAAATATGTGGCACTCGGGCTCGGAACTGTGTACGGGTTTCAGGTATTTCTCACACTTGGCGGCGTGACGAAGTTTATCCCGTCTACCGGTGTGACACTTCCATTTGTAAGCTATGGCGGAAGTTCACTTTTATCGACATTTATCATATTTGCAATTATTCAGGGGCTCTATTTAAAGAAAGAGGATGAAGGAGAATTCCATGAAAAGAGACAAAAGGGATATGGGAAGCAGAAACCCAAGAGAAAACAGAAAAAAACAGGATTTGATGCGGAACTGGAAGAATTCTAAAAACCGGGAGCTTACCGTGATCACGTACCTTTTTGTCGCTATTTTTGTCGCGCTGATCGGATACTTTGTGTATTTCGAAGCGGTAAAAAGCGAAGTGTTTATAAATAGTTCATATAATAAAAGGCAGGATCTGTTCGCAAAGACAGTGGTGCGCGGCGAGATTCTGGACCGGAACGGAAAGGTTCTTGCAGAGACAGTTACGGACGCAAACGGAAAGGAAACGCGCAAGTACCCATATGGAAGGACGTTTGCCCATGTGGTCGGTTACGCAACAAATGGAAAATCGGGGATTGAATCCGCTATGAATTTCCGCCTGCTGACTTCACATGCGTTTGTTTTCGAGCGCATTGGAAATGAGTTTAAGGGCGAAAAAAATATCGGAGACAATGTAGTGACAACGCTGGATCTGAATCTCCAGCAGACAGCATATGATGCGCTGGGCAGTCATAACGGGGCGGTGATCGTGCTGGAACCGTCTACCGGAAAGATCCTGGCGATGGTGTCAAAGCCGGATTATGATCCGAATACGATTGCGGAAAAATGGGAGGAGATCACGTCGGCTGACAACACAGGCTCTGTGCTTGTAAACCGTGCGACGCAGGGACTGTATCCGCCGGGTTCTACATTTAAGATATTTACAACGCTTGAATATATCCGGGAAAATGCAGACTACACGAACTATCGTTTTACCTGCGACGGAGAATTTAAAAAAGATGATACGGTCATTCACTGCTATAACAATGATGTGCACGGGGAAGAGGATCTGCTTTCCTCTTTTTCCAATTCCTGTAATTCGTCCTATGCAAATTTGGGACTGATGCTTGACCCGGACAAATTTACCAAAACCTGCGAATCGCTGCTTTTTAACCAGAAACTTCCGTATATGTACGGTTATAAGCAGAGCAGCTTCTCGTTAAAAAAGAGAGCGTCCACGCATGATGTCATGGAGACATCCATCGGGCAGGGGGAAACACTGGTGACGCCGCTTCATATGGCACTGGTGACATCTGCCATTGCGAATGACGGAGTCTTGATGAAGCCGTATCTGATCGATCACACGGAGAATTATGAAGGAAATGTGGTAAAGGAATATTCTTCCTCTGAATATGGAACACTTTTAACAAAAGAGGAAGCAGAGACAATGCAGAATTTTATGAAGACCGTGGTTCAGGAGGGAACCGGGCGCAAATTGAAAGGACAGAGCTATACGGCAGCCGGAAAGACAGGATCGGCGGAATACAGTGACGCGGATGATTCCAGTCATGCATGGTTCGTTGGTTATGCGCATCGTGACGACAAAACAGATATCGCACTGGCGGTCGTGGTGGAAGGAGCCGGAGCCGGAAGTACCTATGCGGTTCCAGCAGCAAAGCAGATCTTTGATGCGTATTACAGTAATTAGCCGGTAGCTGTATTTGGTTTGTTTTCTTGCAAGATAATGGGAAAAGAGGTATACTAACTTTAGTTTATCGATTTTAACCACATCAGGAGGGATTGCAATGATCGAGGCAACAAGCTGTGGTGGTGTGGTAGTCTTTCGAGGCAAGATACTGGTCTTATATAAAAATTACCGGAACAAATACGAGGGATGGGTATTGCCGAAAGGGACCGTAGAGCAGGGCGAGGAATATAAGCAGACAGCACTGCGTGAGGTACGTGAGGAGACCGGAGTGAGTGCATCCATCATCAAGTATGTCGGCAAGAGCCGGTATTCTTTCACGGTTCCGGAGGACACGGTGGAGAAAGATGTCCACTGGTATCTGATGATGGCAGACAGTTATTACAGCAAGCCACAGCGGGAAGAGTTTTTTGTGGATTCCGGATACTATAAATTCCATGAGGCATATCATCTGCTGAAGTTTGCGAATGAAAGGCAGATACTGGAGCAGGCCTATCAGGAATATCTGGAGTTGAAACGCAGTAATTTATGGGGCAGCCATAAATATTTTTGAAATTTGTTCGTGGAATATGAGGACTTTTCATGAGATGGTATAAAAATCTATATGCAGGTGAGAGCATCGCACGTAAGAAAAACCGGATAAAATGGAAGATCATCCATAATGCGGGACAGATCGGAATCTATGTGATCGCGCTGCCGTCCAACCGGGAAAATCTTCTGGATCTGATTCCGGCGTGGGAATTGATGCAGAGGCATTATCCGAAAGGGCAGCTCTACATTATCGGGCTTGCCGGGAATTATGACGAAGCAGCAGAGCTTGCGGCAGCAATTATCTGTGAAGCATATGCCGAAACCGGAAGCTTTTGTGTGCGGGACTATATCAGCGAAAGGTGTGCGGAAGACGAAAAGGAGGGAATGACATGCAAATCCTCCTTCTGATTTTAAAAATAATCGGGATCATTTTGCTGGTTCTTCTCTGTATTCTGATTTTGCTGATTCTGGCGGTATTGTTTGTGCCGGTTCGCTACCGGGCAGACGGGGAACTGCTGGAAGAAAAAAAGGCACATATTTCGGC
>OIZA01001051.1_pt1 | contig 10763 bp, 11 predicted proteins | sample 1588381 | NCBI WGS metagenome assembly OIZA01 (sample SAMN03283277) | human gut metagenome | biome: human-associated habitat; material: feces | host: Homo sapiens | place: Peru | collected 2012 | reverse complement strand
AAGCGCCGCCGTATATATTCACGGCTATCTCGGCGAATCCGTCAGCGCGCGCGACAGCGTCAGAGGAATGTTGCCCAGCGACATGTTATGCAGTCTTTCAAAGGTACTCGCCGACTTCGAATAAGCGACGAACTCGCTTCGATAAGGGTGATTTTATGTCCGTTTCAAAAAAGACTCTCAGATTTTCCGCTTTGATCATCACGCTTGCGTTTATTGCGGCGCTGTTTTTCGGTTGCTCGGCTCCGTCGAGCACGGATTCGCCCGTACTTATAAAAAACTTCGAGTGTGATATGAGGGTCGTTTCGGGGCGGGGAAATTATCTTTGCCGCCTTAGGCGAACGGACGAAAGTTCGGTTCTGACGGTCAAAGAGCCGGCAGAGCTTGACGGGCTTGAGCTTGAGTATCAAGGCGGCGTTTATTCGGTGTCGTTCAAGGGGCTTAAAATGAGCCTTGACGACAGCAAAACGCAGCTGACTAAGCATTTCGCGGACGCTATTATGAAAATTCTCGACAGAACTTTTTCACTTGAAGAAATTTCTGCAAGGCAGGAGAACGGCGTTTGGGTCTATAACGGCGAAACGAGCTACGGCGGATTTGAACTTCGCTTCGACGGCGACGGAAAAATCCTGAGCGTCAGGATTCCGCGGATCGAAACGGAGATCACTATGGAAAATTTCAGCGAAATCAAATAAAAAAACAGATATCCCGATCACAGTTTTCGGGATATCTTTTTTATTTTGTCTAAATTTTCCTGTGAATGTTCGACCTCTCTCGAATATGCCGCGGCGGCGTTTATGACGTCGCTCTCGCTTGGATTTTCGAGGAGCATCGCCGCAACGCAGGCGGCCGAAAACACGGCAAAGCCCACGGGCGACAGAACGTCTTTATCAAAAACGGCGGAAGAAAAATACCTGTATATATAGTATTCAAACAGCCGTTTGAGCATATGCGCCTGATCGTTAAAATCGGGCGCGTCGTTTATTTTTTCGCATATGAGCGCATGGGTGTCGGGGCTGAGCTGTTCGAGCGGCACAAGCTCTTTCAGGTAATTACCGTAAGTTCGGCTTTTCGGCTTCAATCGCTTTTGCATCAGCTTTTCCGTCTTATTATACAGATCTTCTGAATTCATCAGCTTTTGAAGCTTCCCAGAAAATTCAAGTATCTCATCAAACGCAGACGGTATTGTTTCGCTTGTTCTGATGATATTGAGAATATGCTTTCTCGCTGATATCATGCTAAAATACAACTCGGGGTCCGTCGAATTTATTTCGGGTTCGGCGTTTTCCTCTTTGATGAGATATTCAGGGAAATCCTCGCCGCATAATATCAGCTTCGCCGCCGTCGGGCAGGAAACCGAAAGTCCGAGTTCTCTCCTGCCGCCGAAATCGGTGTCAAATCTCGGATACTTAGCGCAGGTACAGCACAATGCTTGCTCGCCTAAAGCTTTGTATATCTCGCAGAGATTTTTACCGTCGAGGAACTGGCATCTTCCGTTTATCGGGCGGAAGATCGTGTCCTCGCCGTCAAAGACCATACATTCGCGAAGCTTCTCCCCTATCGAAGATTTTTCGTTTCGGTACCGCGTTTCACTTTCGCTGTCAACGACGATCTCCCACGCCGCGCAGCAGGTCAGTTCGCATTTGTCGGCTATACAGGCGAACTTATCATAATAATCGGGATATGTGAGCTTTATCATTTCGATGTCGCCGTCTTTATCAGCTTCTTTATGTCGTCGGAAGTGAAATTATATTTCTTATTGCAGAATTGGCAGCAGACTTCGGTGTTATCGTCCTGAGCCATTTCCTCGAGCGACACAATTCCGGTTCCGATCAGTGCATTTTCCACACGCTGCCGCGAACACGTACAGCGATATTCGGGTTCGGATTCGTCGAGAACCTCAATTTCGAATTTGCTCAGAACATGGCGGCATATTTCTTCGGGGGTCATTCCGCCCGAAAGCATGGTCGTCACGGGTTTGATATCCTTTATGCATCTTTCGACGGAAGTTATCGTGTCGTCAAGAGCGGTCGGCAAAAGCTGGATGAGGAAGCCGCCCGCCGCCTTGATCGAGCGATCTCTGTCAACCAGAACGCCGAGGGCGCACACGGTCGGAATTTGTTCGCTTGTGAAAAAATATGAGGTTATATCTTCGGCGATCTCGCCCGAAACTATCGGCACCTGACCGACGTAGGGCTCTTTCATGCCGATGTCTTTTATAACGGTCAGCTCGCCGTCCGTTCCGACAGCGCCGCTGACATCGAGTTTTCCCTTATTGTTGAGCGGAAGCTCGACCGTCGGGTCCTGAACATAACCTCTGACATTGCCCTGCCAGTCGGAGACAGCCATGACCGTTCCTGCCGGGCCGCCGCCTCTTATTCTCAATGTGACGCTGCAGTCATCGCTCTTAAGCGTCGCGCCCATCATGCTCGCCGCTGTCATAAGTCTGCCGAGGGCGGCGCTCGTAACGGGCGAAGTCTGATGAATCTGTCTCATTTTTTCGACGATGTCCGTCGAATCTATTGCTGTCACGGTCAGTGTTCCGTCTTTTGAAATGCATCTGACTGATTTTCCCATGTTTTTCGCTCCTTTTTTGGTATCTTCGTATCCCTTGCGTGTAGGTTTGGGCGCCGATATACGGTTTGTGCTTACGGTCAGTTTGCGGCGGGCGTGCGATGCTTCGCATCGCGAAATTCGGCTTTGCCGAGTTTCGACAGAACCGGCGAAGCCGGTTCTGTCCGCCCGCCGCCGCTGCACAGATTATGCTGAGCACATACTTACAGGCTACTCAAAATTCCATTGAAAAAGCCGTTGGTCTGCTTGATCTTCTTACAGACGAACACGGCTCTCTGCGTGTCGGGCTTAACGCTTTCGCGCGTGAACTCCTCATAGACGCCGACGGTCTCAAACCCGTATTTTTTCAGCCACGCCTCAAGCGTTTCGCGGTCATAGATGACCTCGTCGAAGCTTTCCTCAAGGCGGTCATATTTTCCGTTTTCGTCGGGCGCGAACAGGTCTATGTCTATGTGTACACGGTCAGTTTCTGCGTCGAGCGTGTTCTGCCAAACACAGAAAACTTCGTCCAGATCATAGACAAATGTGTTGTTCGCGAGCACTTCGCGATGTTTATATCTTGTGTTGACGTCAAAGATGAACACGCCGCCCTTTTCCATAAAAAGACCGACCTTTTTGATAGCTTTTCTGACGCTGTCTGGCTCGGTGACATGGTTGAAGCTGTCGAGTGTGCAGACGGCGCAGTTTATCGTTCCGTATAGGTCAAGCTCCGCCATATCCTGACAGAGATAAAGTATGTCAAGCCCCTTGTCGTAGCTTTTTTCCATGGCGCAGGCGAGCATATCGGGCGAAATATCGACGCCGATAACATCGAATCCTTTTTGACGGAAAAGCTCGCTGAAATTTCCCGTTCCGCAAGCGAGGTCAAGCAAAATCCCCCCACTGACGCCGTTTTCAGAGAGGAGATCCGTTATATAGTCGCATCTTTTTGCGTATTCGCCGTTATCCGTCAGCCTGTCGTAAAATTGAGCGAGGTTGCCGTAAGCTGTCATAGTTTTACCTCTTATTTCTCGTTGCCTTCGAGGCGTGAAAATATTATTTCGTACCCGCCGGCGCCGTACTGCAACGACCTGTTCACTCGGCTTATGGTTGCCGTCGAAGCTCCGGTTTTCTCGACGATATCCTGATAGTTGCTCTTCTCGTCGAGCATTTTCGCTACAACCGCTCTTTGAGAGATGACCTTCAATTCAGGAATCGTGCAAAGATCCGAAAAGTATTTCTGAACTTCCTCTTTGGTCTGAAGAAGTAAAATGGTTTCATACAAAAAATCCAGATTTTTGTCATTTAAACCGCTCATTATGTATCCTCCGATGCTTTATCACTTTAATTTGAGTTTCCTTCGCTTTCATATTTTAGCACATCTAACCGTAAAAGTAAAGAGCGGTAATATTGATTTTCGTGTCCTTATGATGTATAATCAATGCAAACTTTAAACAAGGAGAATACAATCTATGAACACTACTACTGTTATCATTATTGTGCTGGTCGTTATTGCGGTCTTGCTTTTGCTCGACTTTCTGCTGGGACTTGTTTTTTTCAAAATAGCTCTCGGCCCGAAGAGAAGAGAAGACCCGAAGGTACCGTGTAAGAATTCGCTCTTCGAAAGGAACGCCGACAACATCAATCTCATCAACGGCTACAAATGGTTTGACGAAACTCCGCATGAGGAAATACTTATCCCCTCTCACGAAAAGGGAAAGAGGCTTCATGCTCAGTTCTTCAAGAATGACGGCGACAAATGGGCTATCGTCATTCACGGCTGGACGAATATCAACCGTGAAATGTCAAGCTACGCCATGGAATACTACAACAGAGGATACAATGTTATAATCCCCGACCTCAGAGGTCACGGCAACAGCGAGACCGACTGGGTATCAATGGGCTGGCTCGACAGACTTGAGATCGTTGACTGGGCGAACTACATAGTCTCGATCTGTCCGAACGCTCAGATCGTTCTTCACGGCGTTTCAATGGGTGCGGCGACGACTATGATGGCAACGGGCGAAAAGTTGCCCGAAAATGTTATTTGCGCCGTCGAGGACTGCGGCTTCAGCAGCGTTTATCAGATATTCGAAGATCAGTCAAGAGACAAGTACCACATACCTCCTGCTATCTCGATGCCTGCAGCAAGCTTTGTCAACAGAATTTTCAACGGCTTCAGCTTCAAAGAGGCTTCCTCGATCGAACAGCTCAAAAAGTCGAAGACGCCGACGCTCTTCATGCACGGCGACAAGGACGACTTCGTAAAGTTCGAAAATCTTGATAAGGTATACGACGCCTGCACGGCAGAGAAAGAGAAGTATGTTATCAAGGGAGCGGAACATGCCGTTTCGTCTCACTGGTTCCATGAGGAATATTGGAACAGAGTTGACGAGTTCCTTAATAAACATGTTAAGGCGGAAACTGCTGACGTTCACAACGCGTAAGGGATATAAAATTTACATAAAACTCCCAACGGCATCAAGCTCACAATTCGAGCTAAAAACTATATCGCCGCACGCATTCGAGCGTACGGCGAAAAGAAAGAGGACGGATCAACCGCCCTCTTTTTTATTTGTTTATTTTCAGATACGGGCTACGCCGCTCTTTCTTGCCGCTTCCGCAACCGCGCTTGCAACAGCGTCCTTAACTCTGGGATCGAATGCCGCAGGAAGGATATACTCAGCGTTGAGCTCGTCGTCGCTGACGAGACCTGCGAGAGCGTAAGCCGCAGCAACCTTCATCTCGTCGTTGATGTCGCTTGCGCGGACGTCAAGAGCACCGCGGAAGATGCCCGGGAACGCGAGAACGTTGTTGACCTGGTTCGGGAAGTCGCTTCTGCCTGTCGAAACAACAGCCGCGCCCGCTGCCTTCGCCTCGTCGGGGAAGATCTCGGGAGTCGGGTTAGCGCAGGCAAAGATGATCGGATCCTTAGCCATGGTCTTGACCATTTCCTGTGTGAGGGTACCCGGAGCGGATACGCCGATGAAGACGTCTGCACCCTTGATAACGTCTGCGAGAGTGCCCTTTTCGCAAGCCTGGTTCGTGATCTCAGCCATCTCTTCCTTGATCGGGTTGAGCCTTTCACGTCCCTTATAGATAGCGCCCGTGCGGTCTGTCATGATAACGTTCTTAAGACCCATGCTCATGAGAAGCTTGATGATAGCGATGCCTGCTGCGCCTGCGCCGCTTGTGACGATCTTAACGTCCTCGATCTTCTTGCCGACAACCTTGAGAGCGTTGATAAGACCGGCGAGAGTGATAATAGCCGTGCCGTGCTGGTCATCGTGGAAGATCGGAATATCACAGCACTCCTTGAGCTTCTTCTCGATCTCGAAGCAACGGGGAGCGGAAATATCCTCAAGGTTTACACCGCCGAATGAACCGGCAAGCAGAGCAACCGTCTTGACGATCTCGTCAACGTCCTTTGAACGAATGCAAAGAGGAATAGCGTCAACGCCGCCGAAAGCCTTGAAAAGAACGCACTTGCCTTCCATAACGGGCATACCTGCTTCGGGACCGATGTCGCCGAGACCGAGAACAGCCGTACCGTCTGTAACGACAGCGACAGTGTTCCAACGGCGGGTCAGCTCGTATGACTGGTTGATATCCTTCTGGATCTCAAGGCAGGGCTGAGCGACGCCAGGTGTGTATGCAAGAGAAAGAGCGTCCTTGCTGTCAACAGCAGCTCTGGCTGTGACCTCGAGCTTACCTTTCCACTCTCTGTGGAGTCTGAGGGATTCTTTTGCGTAATCCATTTAAATATAACCTCCGAAATGTTTTAAAATAGAAACCATTTAAAGGGGCGAAAAACACTTCGCCCCATATAATACAGTCTAAATTATTTGTTGTCCCACGGGAATACGTAGTCGAGCTTGAGATCGTCTCTGACCTTGCAAAGCTCAGCCTGAACTGATTCGTTGATGGGTACACCTGTGTCTTTTCTCTTGAGCCAAACTTCCCATTCCTTCTGGTTAGCGGAGTAAATTCTCTCTGCGCCGGGAGCCTTCTTTGAGTTACGGACAGTACGGATGATCTCGCCTGCCTTCTTTCTTGCGAGCTCTTCGCCGAGGAAGTGGTTGGTGTCGATAGCGATGAAGAAGTGACCGAGATGATAAGGAACCTTGTTGCCGTCGGCGTCCTTACCGTCAAGAGCCTTGCCGTATGCGCCGTCCTGGAGGATAGATGAAAGAAGCTCAACTACCATTGCGTAGCCGTAGCCCTTGTATCCGCCGAGAGCTTCGCCGATACCGCCGAGAGTTGTGAGAGCTGCCGTGCCCTGACGAATGTGCTTGAGAGCTTCGCCTGCGTCGCCGGAAACTTCCTTGCCGTCAAGACCGATGATCGTGCCGGGATGTACATCTTCGCCGATTCTTGCGTAGTACTCGATCTTACCGTTCTGTGTGATCGAAGTAGCGCAGTCGATGATGAAGTCGAAGTCTTCGTCTGTCGGGATACCGATGGTCAGCGGGTTTGTACCGAACATTCCCTCAACGCCGAATGTCGGAGCAACCGACGGACGCGCGTTTGTACCTGTGATACCGATGCAGCCTTCCTTGCAAGCCATTGTCGGATAGTAACCTGCTATACCGTAGTGGCATGAGTTACGGACAACGACCATACCCATACCGTACTTCTTAGCCTTGTCGATAGCCATCTTCATTGACTTGTAGCCGATAACCTGACCCATACCGTCGTGGCCGTCGACAACAGCCGTTGTCTCTGTCTCCTTAACGATTTCGAAGTTTGTTACGGGGTTCTGGATACCGTCGTTGATTCTGTCGATATAGATCGGCTTGAATCTGTTACAGCCGTGAGACTCGATGCCTCTTCTGTCGGACTCGAGGATAACGTCGACAACTATGTCAGCGTCATCAGCGGGTACGCCGACGCCAATGAAAGCGTCCTTCATAAATTTTCTTGCGGTTTCCCAATCAAGATTCATTTTTGCCATAATAAAATCCACTCCTGTATTTTAATATTAATGATTAGGTTAATTTAAACTCACTGGTCTATCCAGCTCTTGCTTCTTTCAACGGCCTTTTTCCAGCCCTTGTAAAGCTCGTCTCTTTCTTCCTTAGCCATCTTCGGCTCGAAGATTCTGTCGATCTGACGGTTTGCCTGAATATCTTCAAGATCCTTCCAGACTCCGACTGCCAATCCTGCGAGGTACGCCGCGCCGAGTGCCGTTGTTTCAACTATCTTCGGACGATCAACCTTCGACTGAATCATATCGGCCTGGATCTGGAGCATGATGTTGCTGACGCTCGCGCCGCCGTCAACTCGAAGATCGCTGATGTCGATACCCGAGTCTTCATGCATAGCTTCAAGAAGATCGGTCATCTGATAAGTGATGCTTTCGAGAACCGCTCTCGCGATGTGGGCTCTGTTGACGCCTCTTGTCAGGCCGACGATACAGCCTCGGGCGTACATATCCCAATAGGGAGCGCCGAGACCCGTGAAAGCCGGGACAAGATAACATCCGTTAGCGTCCTTGACGCTTTCGGCGAGCTCGTCGCAGCGACGGGGGCTGTCTATCAGCTGAACTTCGTCACGAAGCCACTTGATAACGGAACCTGCATTGAACGCGGAACCTTCGATCGAATATGTTGTCTCGCCGTTGAGCGACCACGCTACACCGGTGAGAAGATTGCATTTTGAATGGACTCTCTCCTTGCCCGTGTTCATCAGCAGAAAGCAGCCCGTGCCGTAGGTGTTCTTCGCCATGCCGGGGTTGAAGCAAGCCTGACCGAACAGAGCCGACGGCTGATCGCCGATAGCTCCGCAGACGGGAACGCCCTCAAGGTCTTCGATACCCGTGATGCCGCCCGCGACCCAGCCGTAAACCTGGCTTGACGGAACGGGTGTGGGAAGTATGTTCATGGGGATATCGAGTCTCTTGCAGAGGTATTCGTCCCAGCAAAGCTTATCAACATCGAACAGCATGGTTCTTGAAGCGTTGGAATAGTCGGTGACGTGAACTCTGCCGCCCGTCAGATTCCAGATAAGCCAAGTCTCGACAGTTCCGAAAAGAAGCTGACCCGCTTCCGCGAGAGCCATCGCTCCGGGAACATTATCGAGCATCCATCTGATCTTCGTCGCCGAGAAATAAGCGTCAACGAGAAGTCCGGTATGCTCCTGGATATAATCGACGAGTTCCTGATCCTTCTTGAGCTTTTCGCAGTAGTCGGCTGTTCTTCTGCACTGCCAGACGATTGCGTTGTGGATGGGCTTGCCGGTAGCTCTGTCCCAAAGAATAGTTGTTTCTCTCTGGTTTGTGATACCGATACCTGCGATATCCTTGGCTGAAACTTCGCCTGAGTTGAATATCTGAGTCAAAGATGAAAGCTGACTGTAAAGGATCTTCATCGGGTCATGCTCGACCCAGCCCGCCTGAGGATAGATCTGATCGAATTCCTCCTGAGCTTTTGCGATGATGTTTCCTGCCTTGTCGAAAACTATGGCTCTTGAGCTTGTGGTTCCCTGATCAAGCGCCAAAACGTATTTTTTCGCCAAAATAATTTCCTCCTTTTTAACAGATTACAAAAAAGAATAGAGTACAACCTCCTGCGGAGTCGCTTCTGAAACTCTCTTGCTCTCCTATTAGAATAAACTCTCAAGTGTATTCACAATTTTGCGAGTATATTCTATCCCAATTATCACAATTTGTCAATGCACTAATTGTAAAAAGAATAAGGTAAAACGATTAAATCGGACTTGACCTGAGGGTAAATGTGTAGTAATATATAGAAGTAAAATTGCGGCTTTGTTTTTTGCGGTACGCAGTGAGTGACTGCCGCAGGAAAGATTTTCCGCCGGCACTCGGTCGGCGCGTACCTGAACGCGTGGGGAGCTTCGGGCAACAAAAGATTTTGAAAGGCAAGAACCGTTTCAGGGTTCGGAATCATAGATATGAACGGAATATATAAAGGCGAAATTCTCAACGTGACGGGGTTCGACAAGGGCTTCGTTTTCGCTGTCAAAAAAGAGAACGACAGAGGCGTCCTGATGGTCAAATTCTACGGCTACGACGCCGTGAACGACAAGTTCACCTCGATCAAGAAAAATGTTTATCTGAAAATTAAGTTCGGATTCGAATACGAAGAGATCGTCGAAACTCTCGGCGACTATGTCTCATGCGACGCGGCGACGCTCTCGGACGGCAGGGTCATGGCGATCTATCCGGGCGGCGAATATTATATCTTCAACCCCGACGGAACGGTCTATCTCTCGTCGCAGCTGACCTACAAAGGCTCGCCCGCGGGCGAGATCGTGCCCGACGGCGACTGTATATGGTGCGTCGTACCCGACGAAAACGCCATAATCAAGTACAGCCCGTCCGACGCGAGGATTCCGCTGAGAATCGGCGGCGGAGCGGCGACGACCTTCAACAGACCCTGTTCGATAACGAAGGAGGGCGACGTCCTTTATGTCTGCAACCAGGGCAGCAGAAAAATCCGCGCGTACAACACACAGACAAACAAAGTCAAGGATTTCATGAGCTTCAACGAGAAGATTTTCAGATATATAATCAGCGGAAAACGCAGGTTCGTCTGGCTTAAGAGCGGACTTTATGAGGTCGACGAAGATAGGAGTGTTTGAGCATGAAGGATTTTTTTAGGCTTGACGTCATTGTTCAGAATTTGGCGAAAAAGCTCAAAGGCAAAAACAAGATCGCGAAGCTTATCAAAAGCGTAAGCTTCGCCTGGTTCATTTTCACCATAGTCGCAACCGTCTGGTCGCTTATCCCGAAAGAGGAGAAGATGCCCGAGGTCGACGGAGCGGAACTTCTTGCGGCGCAGGAGAAGCAGGCTTCGGAAAGCGAAAACGCTGAGCAGGCTGAGCAGCCCGAAGTTGCTGCCGAGCCTATAACAGTATAATTCAGAAAAATCGAAATTCCCCTAAGCGGATAAAACCGTTTAGGGGAACTTTTTATTTTGTTCTGTCGAAGTCTATAGGCAAGGTAGCGACCGCATTCAGATCGAGGCCGGCGAAGTTGCCCGAAAGAGCTTCGTAATATCCCTGAGAACCGACCATGGCGGCGTTGTCGCCGCAATACTTAAGCTCGGGGACAAACAGTTTTCTGCCGTGCCTGTCGCAGGATTCCTGCATTTTTCTTCTCAGAACCGAGTTCGCCGAAACACCGCCGGCGAGAACGATCTTATTGTATCCGAAATCGGGCTTCGAAAACGTCAAAATGTTCGAAGGGATCG
>OIZA01001050.1_pt1 | contig 10772 bp, 11 predicted proteins | sample 1588381 | NCBI WGS metagenome assembly OIZA01 (sample SAMN03283277) | human gut metagenome | biome: human-associated habitat; material: feces | host: Homo sapiens | place: Peru | collected 2012 | reverse complement strand
ACGGGGCGGTTTCGGACGGATCTGCCCTTCCCGGAACTGAAGGAGAAAGTGCAGGGAATTCTGGCAGAAGGCTGCAACACCGGAGACGGCTGGCTGATCGCCGCCGAAGTGATACAATCTATCGAAAAGGGCTGCGACAGTGTGCTGATCCTGCATCCCTTCGGGTGCCTGGTCAGCCATGTCTGTGAACGGGGAATTTTACAGCGCCTGCATGCCCGCTATCCGGAGGTCAGCATTCAGACCATAGAGTATGATTACGACCAGAGCAAGACACTCCGGGAAAGCCGCATTCTGCTGGCAATTTCTTAGATTGGCAGGTTGGCAGCAGGCTCAGAACATGTTACAATAAAAAGAAATAACTTTTAAATGTGTATTTTCAGGAGGGGAACATGAAGATAAAATGCGATTGGTGTGGCAGCTGGATCAACGACTTCGATCAGGTCTGCCCGAATTGTGGAGGAGTAAACAACAACTATAACCGTCATGCCAGCGGTGTGCCTCAGACTATTGAGGAACTGAAGGCCTGGGCGAAGGAGATGAATCTTCCGCTGGAGGAGATGCGGACCTTTATCGGGGAGGATTATAAGGGAGCCAAAGCCTTCGGTATTTACAAGGATGAGACCGATGGCACCTTTGTTGTCTATAAGAACAAAGAGGATGGCACCCGGGCGGTACGCTACAAGGGTTCTGACGAAGCCTATGCGGTCAACGAACTCTACCAGAAGATGAAGGAGCGGGTGGCAGTGCAGAAGGCACATCAGCAGCCGAAAGCCGCAAAACCGGTTCCAAGCGCTTCTGTTTCTGCGCGGCAAAAGCAATCGGAGAAAAGCTTGTCAAAAGCACTTTTTTCCATTTGCCTGATAACAATACTGGCGATCATATCCTTGTCCGTTATTTTTACACTCATCGAGGAAAGCGGACCGGATACCGGTTACTATACTTATGGAGACCAGAGCTATTACTATTATTCCGGGGACTGGTACGAGTGGGAGAATGATTCCTGGCAATATGCACCGTATGAATCCTGGATGGAGAGTGATTACAACAATTACTACGATTCCTACAGCTATGACAGCGATGCGGAATATGAGGATTTTGAGGATTCGTCCTATTACACTCCTTATGAATACAGCAGCGATAATGACAGCGACTGGGATGATGACAGCTGGGATTCCGGATGGGATTCCAACGACAGCTGGGACTCCGGATACGATGACTGGGGTTCTGACTGGTAAAATGTGATTTAGAATACATACAAAGGAAGTCTTTGACAGGCTTCCTTTGCTTTTTCTTTTTTATGGTTTTGAACAGGAGAGAACATGAGCAGTTTACCCGGTATTACGAGGCAGGATGAGGAAAAAAGATTACAGCATACCTTAGAGATCGCACAGCGCAAGGTGGATGCCAACAGGCAGAGCGTACAGGCGCTGGCGGAGGAACTGCATGCCATGCAGGAGGAATTCGACGAGAACGACAAGGAAGCCCAGACCCTGTGGCACAATGCGGATGCCCGGTTCAAGTTTGTGAACCAGGATCTGCGCCGGGCGGAACAGGCGAGGAAAAAGCCCTACTTCGGCAGAATTGATTTCCGGGACAAAAAATTAAAAAAGGATGAGGTCTACTATATCGGCAGAAGCGTCATCGCGGACAATCCGGCCGAACCGGAGGTCATCGACTGGAGAGCTCCCATTGCCAGTGTCTATTACGATGCCGCGCTGGGGGATGTCTCTTATTCCGTGAAGGGGGAGGGAAAATACGACATCACCCTGTCCAGAAAGCGCACCTATGAGATCGAAAACGACGAACTGAAGGATTTCTATGATTCGGATGTGGTGGCCAATGACGAACTGTTGACAAAATATCTGGCCCGGAACAAAAAGGCGGTGCTGGGCGAGATCATTGCCACGATCCAGCAGGAGCAGAACGAGGTCATCCGCAAAAAGCCCCAGCACAACATGATCGTGCAGGGAGCGGCAGGCTCCGGCAAGACCACAGTGGCCATGCACCGCATTTCGTATATTTTATATAATTACGAGCAGGAATTTGCCCCGGAGGATTTTTACATAGTAGGAAGCAATCAGGTGCTCCTAAACTATATCACGGGAGTGCTGCCGGAACTGAATGTCTACGGTGTCTCCCAGATGACCATGGAGCAGTTGTTTGTAAGACTTTTGTACGAAGACTGGGACAAGTCCTATGAGATCAGGCCGGTGGTCAAAGGCGTGACACCGGCGGTGAAAGGAACGCTTGCCTGGTTTAAGGAGTTGGAGAATTTCTGCCTGCGTTATGAATACCGTGTGATCCCCAGAGAGGATGTGGTGATCGAAAAGACCGGCAAAGTGTTGCTGGACCGGGCCACCATTACGCGCCTCCTGAAAGAGACTCAGAATCTGTCCCGGGCGGACAAGATCAGCAGACTGACCGATTATCTCATGGCCCGTCTGGAAAATGAACTCAGCGGAAAATATTATTCTTATACCCAGGCGGAAAAGCAGAAACTGAAACATTATTACGAGACTTATTTCGGAAAACGGGAATGGAAGGGCTCGGTGGCGGAACTCTATGAGCAGTTCCTAAAGGAAGAACAGGAAAAGGAGTTCCCCGTCATAATGCCGGAGGGCAGTTACGATGTCTATGACTTGGCAGCCATGGCGTACCTCTATAAGCGTATCAAGGAAGATAAGGTGATCCGGGAGGCCGGGCATGTGGTAATCGATGAAGCCCAGGATTTCGGCATGATGGCCTATGCGTCCTTAAAATACTGTCTGAGCAAATGTACTTATACGATCATGGGAGATGTGGCGCAGAATATTTCCGACCGCTATGGCCTCAACGACTGGACGGAACTGCGGAAACTGATGTTGCCCGGAGAATTCGATTATTTCGGCATCTTGCAGAAAAGCTATCGTAACACAGTGGAAATCTCGGAATTTGCCACGGACATTTTATATCACGGAAGTTTCCCGATCTATCCTGTGGAGCCCATCATCCGTCACGGGGAACCGGTTACGGTGAAAAAATGTGCGGATTTTACAGAACAGGCGACGCAGGCGGAGCAGATCATCAAGGTATGGCAGAGCAAGGGACTGGACACCATTGCCGTGGTCTGCATTGACGAAGCGGAAGCACAGGAAGTAACGGCAGCCTTACAGGGCAGCGTGGAACTGAATACCGGCGATGCAGGAAAATGGGAGATCGGCGAGGGCGTCATGGTACTTCCGTTAAAATATACCAAGGGACTGGAATTCGATGCGGTGCTGATCTTCAATGCTTCGGAGGAGGGTTATCCGGTGGAAGACGGGTATGTGAAGCAACTGTATGTGGCTGCCACCAGAGCCCTGCATGAACTGACGGTATTGTACCGTGGAAAACTCACCGGTCTGATCGCAGACCCCGTATCCCCGGAGCAGAAGCAGAGAATGCGACTTGCCGCAGATGCCCAGAAGAAGCCGGTGAAAGCAGTGAAAAAACCGGCAGAGCCGGAGAAGACCAAAGAGGAGATCTACAGACAGCGGGCACAGGAAGCGGAAAAGGAGAGGCTTTCGAGAGAGCGGTACGGACCGAAGAAGATCATCGTGACAGGAAACGGTAATACGGGAAGAACGACCGGCAGACAGGAGCCGCGGATGGCCGAAAATAACGGCGAGTATGGCGATATGCCGGATGCCAAAACACTATTGCCCGCCGGACATTCCCGGATCGACTGTGCGGTGCGCATGGTCATGAAGGGCAAGGGCTATGTGGACCTTCTGAGCAGCTACGGAACCTTGCGGATCACGCCCCTTGCGGCGGATCTGTTCCGTATTTGCTTTGCCAAAGGCCAATGTCGTGAGTTCCCGAAGGCGGCGGTGGCGGCAGCAGGAGACCTCAGATGCACGGTGCGGGAGAATCCTTCCCTGGTGGAAATTACGGCGGGATACGCGCAGATTCGTGTGGATAAGAAGACCGGAGCATTGACATTTTTAAATACACAGGGTAAGATTCTGCTGACGGAACGAAGCAGAGAACCCAGACAACTTGGGGAGAAAAAGAACTGGAGCTTTTTTGACTGGAAAAAGGATGAGGTTCTGATCGCCGGAGGGATCGGGGCACCCAGAACCCTGAAGATAGGAAATTCTGCTGTGTATTTTTCCTATGGAAGAGAGGATGACAGATATCCGGTGCTGGCTTCGTCCAAAGGATACGAGATGATTTTCCCCGGAGGGAGCCGGGTGCTGTGCTGCAACATAGCCATGTACGGAACCTATATTTCCATGGAAGAGACAGAGATCATTGATTACTATTTACGTGCAAAGTGATAAGGAGAACTATGAAGACAACAATAACCGCAGTGGTATTTGATATGGACGGTGTCCTTTTTGATACCGAGAGAATGTACATGGAGTGCTGGAGAGAAGCAGCCGCGCCTACGGGGCTTAAAAACGTGGATGAGATCTCCAAAGCCTGTATCGGAAGGACCCTGCAGGGCACGAAGGAAGTGTTCGAGGCAGCGAAGGCAGAGCAGGGCATCGATGTCTCTTTTGAAAAATTACATGAGGACTGCAGCCGGAGATTTAAGGAAAAGGAAGAGCGGGATGGTCTCCCGGAGAAGCCTGGGGTGCATGAGATCCTGGAATATCTGAAGCAGAACAGGATTCCTGTGGCTCTGGCATCCTCCACGAGAAAAGCAGCAGTCATGGAGCATCTGGACAGAGCGGGGATCACGGCATATTTTGAAAAAATCGTCTGCGGGGACATGGTGGAAAACGGCAAGCCCGCACCGGATATTTATGTAAAGGCCTGTGAGGAACTGGGCGTGGAACCCGGACAGGCACTGGCAGTGGAGGATTCCTTCAACGGTATCCGATCCGCCTATGCGGCAGGCTTATATACGGTGATGGTGCCGGACCAGCTGCCGCCCACAGAAGAGATTCTTACGCTGGTAGATAAAAAGTGTGACAGCCTGACAGAGCTTCAGGCACAGCTGACGGAGCTTTTGGCGGTGTGCGGGGACTGAGGATCATTCTACTGCGGCATGGAACCACAGTACCTTACAGCAGTCACAGGAGGGATCCCGCCGGATCACATGATTCGTGTGAGCAGGTACCATAAAGGCGGTACCGGGCAGCAGAGGGATTTCTTCGCCATCGACGAGAGCATATCCTTTTCCGTCCAATACGAAGAAGCCTTCCTGATCGTCATGCTTTTGCGGCATGTGATATTCGGTGCTGCGATAGAGGGATACGCCCATACGACAACCTTTTACACACCCCTGGTTTTCATCTAACAGAGTGTGTCCGGTGCGTTCGGGCATTTGCGCTATCATGGAATCTAAAGTAGTATAAGGAATCATTTGTATGCCTTTCTATGAATGTAATGTAACGATTCAGTTACCATATTTTTAACAATAGTGTAGCAGACTGAGAGAGGAAAAACAATAGACTGTCTGTTCGGGCAGAGTAAAGGAATTGAAAATGGAAGATAAAGTAACAATACAGCCCTGTGAGATCACATGGGAAGAACTACAGTCCAGAGATATTGACCGATACATTCTGGTGGATATCAGAGGGGATGAAGCAGTAAATTATGGAATGATTCCCGGAGCCATTGCAATCCCCGAATGTGAACTGGTGGACAAACTGGCTGCGGTAGCAGGGGATAAAAAAGTAATTCTGTATTGCAGCCGTGGACAGAACAGTAAGGTGTCCGCAGAGTATTTCAGAGAACAGGGAATGGATGCATACAGCTTACAGGGCGGCTATACCGGATGGCTGTTGAATCTGATGCAGAAGGAACAGCCCCAGTCGGAAGTGAATCAGAGAGCGCTGGACATCGAGAAGAGTATCCGCAAAAAGTTCCACAAAGTCCTGTTTTCCCGATTCGCCAAAGCTATCAATGAATACGATATGATCCAGGAGAACGACAAGATCGCCGTATGTATCTCCGGCGGTAAGGATTCCATGCTGATGGCGAAGCTGTTTCAGGAACTGAAGCGCCATAACAAGTTCCCCTTTGAACTGGTATTTCTGGTGATGGATCCTGGCTACAGCGAGGCCAACCGCAAGATCATTGAGAACAATGCGAAACTGATGGACATTCCCATTACTATTTTCGAATCCCAGATTTTCGATGCGGTGTATGACATAGAGGATTCTCCCTGCTATCTGTGTGCCAGAATGCGCAGAGGCTATCTGTACAGCCATGCGAAGGAACTGGGCTGCAACAAGATTGCTCTGGGACACCACTACGATGATGTCATCGAGACGATCCTCATGGGAATGCTGTACGGCGGACAGGTGCAGACCATGATGCCGAAGCTTCACAGCACGAATTTCGAGGGCATGGAGCTGATCCGCCCCATGTATCTGATCCGGGAGGACGACATCAAACACTGGAGAGATTACAACGATCTGCATTTTATCCAGTGCGCCTGCCGGTTTACGGATACCTGTACCACCTGCCGTACCGATGGCAGCAGTCCTTCCAAGCGTATGGAGATCAAGAACCTGATCGCGTCCCTGAAACAGACCAATCCCTTTATCGAAGGGAATATTTTCAAGAGCGTGGAAAATGTAAACTTACGCACGATCATTGCCTATAAAGAAGACGGCGTGAAGCACCATTTTCTGGAGCATTACGACGAGTGGAAATAGGACTCCCGCACTTGACGGAAAGGCCATTTTTATTCTATAATAGAATGAAAACCGTAAATTGCGGAAGGCTTTACGCACCCTTACAACAGGAGAAGCTATGATCAAGAGTATGACGGGATTTGGCAGATGTGAAACTGCCGAGAATAACAGAAAGTTTACCGTAGAGATGAAGTCTGTGAATCATCGCTACCTTGACGTGAACATCAAAATGCCGAAGAAACTGAATTTCTTCGAATCTGCGATCCGCAGTGAACTGAAGAATTACATTTCCAGGGGCAAGGTTGATCTGTTCATTACTTATGAAGATTTTTCCGAGAATACTTCCAATGTCCGTTATAATAAGGAACTGGCGGCGGAGTATCTGGGATACCTGAAGCAGATGGCCAGTGATTTTGACTTAGACTGTGATATCCGGGTGTCCACCCTGTCCAAGTATCCGGATGTATTTGTGATGGAAGAGCAGGACATTGACGAGGAAGAACTGTGGAAAGAATTGCAGAGAGCCCTGAAGGGTGCCTGCGAGATGTTCGTACAGACCCGGATCACCGAAGGTGAGCATTTAAGAGATGACCTGATCGGCAAACTGGACGGTATGCTGAAACTGGTAGACTTTATTACAGAGCGCTCACCACAGATCATTGCAGAATACCGTCAGAGACTGGAAGACCGGGTGAAGGAACTGTTGGGCGATACCACCGTGGACGAAGGAAGACTTCTGACGGAGGTGACGATCTTCGCGGATAAGGTATGTGTGGATGAGGAACTGGTGAGACTGCGCAGCCATATCGAGACCACGAAAAACACGCTGATAGCCGGTGGCAGTATCGGAAGAAAGCTGGATTTCCTGGCACAGGAGATGAACCGCGAAGCCAACACCATCCTGTCCAAGTCTAACGATCTGGAGATCTCCAACTGTGCCATTGAGCTTAAGACCGAGATCGAAAAGGTCAGAGAACAGATCCAGAATATTGAATAGTCACGAAAGGTGATACCATGAACCGATTGATCCATATAGGATTTGGCAATATTGTAAATACGGATAAGATCATCGCCATCGTCAGTCCGGAAGCCGCACCCATCAAACGACTGGTGCAGAAGGCCAAGGAGACCGGGCAGGCCATCGATGCCACCCAGGGACGGAAGACGAAATCGGTACTGGTCATGGAGAACAGCCAGGTCGTTCTGTCGGCACTGCTTCCCGAGACTATCGCGGGAAGAGCACAGGCGCTGTGGCCGGAAGAGGAAAAAGAGGACAGAGAAGATGCAGAATAAAGGAATATTAATGGTGATCTCCGGTTTCTCCGGAGCCGGAAAAGGGACCCTGGTGAAGAAGCTGTTATCGGAATACGACAATTATGCGTTGTCCATTTCCATGACCACCAGAGGCCCCAGAGAAGGCGAGGAGGACGGAAGAGAATATTTCTTCCGCACCAGAGAACAATTTGAAGAAAATATTGCAAAAAACGGATTTATCGAGTATGCTCAGTATTGCGGCAATTATTACGGAACGCCGAAGGCTTATGTGGAAGAGCAGATGCAGGCAGGCAAGGATGTCATTTTAGAGATTGAAATCCAGGGAGCCATGAAGATCAAAGAGCAGTTTCCGGAGAGCCTGTTACTGTTTGTCACCCCGCCCAGTGGAAAAGAATTGCAGAAGAGACTGGTGGGCAGAGGAACCGAGACAGCGGATGTCATTGCACAGAGACTGGCCCGGGCTTATGAAGAATCAGAAGGCATGGATGCCTATGATTATATAGTAGTGAACGACGATCTGGACGAATGTGCCAGAGAGGTACAAAAGCTGGTGGAAGCGGCAAAATGTGTGCCCCTCCGTCAGGGAGAATTTATCAAAGAGATCAGAGAGGAACTGAAAGGTTTCGCGAAAGGAGCAAAATAAAATGTTACATCCCTCTTATACCGATTTAATGAAAGTAGTGAACAGCGAGGTAGAACCCGGTGAAGCACCTGTAGTTAACAGCCGCTATTCTATCGTTATGGCAACCGCCAAGAGAGCAAGACAGATCATTGCAGGAGATGAGCCTCTGGTAACCGCTAAGGTGGATAAGCCCCTGTCTATCGCAGTTGAGGAACTGAATCAGGGCAAGATCAAGATCCTTGGTGATGATGAGGAAGCATAAGACACATGAAGATATTGTTTGTATCCCTAGGCTGTGACAAGAATCTTGTGGATTCCGAGAAGATGCTTGGCATGCTTCAGGAAAAAGGTTATACCTTCACGGACGATGAAGCAGAGGCAGATGTTGTAGTAGTCAACACCTGCTGCTTTATCGGTGATGCCAAGGAAGAGAGCATCAATACATTATTGCAGATGGGAGAACTGAAAGACAGCGGACAGGTCAAGGCACTGATTGCCGCCGGCTGTCTGGCACAGCGTTATCGTGAGGAAATCCAGAAGGAGATCCCGCAGGTAGATGCCATTATCGGAACCACTGCCATCGATGAGATCGTGGCCGCTCTGGAGGAAATCCTGGCAGGCCAGAAAAAGAATCATTACGAAGATATCAATGCCGCCCCTGTGACAGAGACAAACCGGGTTGTCACTACAGGCGGACATTTTGCGTATCTGAAAATTGCAGAAGGCTGTGACAAGCACTGTACTTATTGCATTATTCCCAAGGTCAGAGGCAATTACCGCAGCGTTCCCATGGAAAGCCTTATCAAGGAAGCCACGGAACTGGCAGACAAGGGCGTGCGAGAACTGATCCTGGTAGCGCAGGAGACCACACTGTACGGAGTGGACTTGTACGGCAAAAAGGAACTACCCAGACTTTTGCATGAACTGGCGCATATCCCCGGTATTTACTGGATCCGTATTTTGTATTGCTATCCGGAGGAGATCACGGACGAACTGATCGATGCCATCGCTGCAGAGCCTAAGGTCTGCAATTATCTGGATATTCCCATCCAGCATGCTTCCGACAATGTGCTGAAGCGCATGGGAAGACGTACCGATCAGGCAGAACTCCGTGCCATCATCGGTAAGCTTCGGGAGAAGATTCCCGATATCTGCTTAAGAACCACACTGATCAGCGGATTCCCCGGAGAGACTCAGGAGGATTTCGAGGAACTCTATCGTTTCGTTAACGAGATGGAATTCGACCGTCTGGGCGTGTTCCCCTATTCTCAGGAAGAAGATACTCCCGCAGCCACCATGGAAGATCAGGTGCCGCAGGAAGTCAAGGAATTCCGCAGAGATGAACTGATGGAACTGCAGCAGGCCATCGCTTTTGACAAGGCGGAAGATATGGTAGGACGTATCCTGACCGTTATGATCGAGGGTAAGGTGGCGGACGAAGAGACCTATGTTGCAAGAACTTATAGAGATGCCCCCAATGTGGACGGCTATCTGTTTGTAAATACTTCAGCGAATCTCATGACCGGAGATTTTGTCAAGGTTCTGGTCACCGATTCCAATGAATATGATCTGATAGGAGAGATATACCATGAGTAAGATGAATCTGCCTAACAAGCTGACTATTTTCCGCGTGATTCTGATCGTACCGTTCATTATCCTGTTGCTGGGAGGTCAGGCCGGATGGTTCGGCGACAACACCTTCGTGACGGATATGATCGCCCTGGCCATCTTCATTATCGCCAGTCTGACAGATCTGATCGACGGCAAGATCGCCAGAAAATATAACCTGATCACAGACTTCGGAAAGTTCATGGACCCGCTGGCGGATAAACTGTTAGTATGTTCCGCCATGATCGCACTGATCGAGATGAACCGCATCCCTTCCTGGGTGGTCATCATCATTATCGCCAGAGAGTTCATCATCAGCGGCTTCCGCCTGATCGCTTCCGACAATGGTGTAGTCATTGCCGCAAGCTACTGGGGCAAGTTCAAGACCACCTTCCAGATGGTTATGATCTGCCTGATGATCGCCAACTTCCCGCAGTTGCAGATCCTCACCGATATTATTATGTGGATCGCATTGATCCTCACCGTAGTATCCCTGATCGATTATCTCGTGAAGAACAAGGATGTTATGAAAGATACGAAATAAATGGAAAGTTAGTGGAACGTCCCCGTAGCCCGCATTGAGGATAAGGCCATCAGACCTGCTTTCGCTTCGGAAGCAGAGCGTAGCGGTACATAAGCGAGGAAAGTACCCTCGC
>OIZA01001044.1_pt1 | contig 10824 bp, 10 predicted proteins | sample 1588381 | NCBI WGS metagenome assembly OIZA01 (sample SAMN03283277) | human gut metagenome | biome: human-associated habitat; material: feces | host: Homo sapiens | place: Peru | collected 2012 | reverse complement strand
GCACATATTGCCACGCATCATAATATGAGGCGTCGGAGAGCACGCGGATCTCGATCTTTGCGAATGCGATCATGCCGCTGCAAGCCAAAAACATTGCAGAAAACAGCGCAAGCCAGACATTGCTGTAAAAATCCGCCTGCTCCCGCAGGCTGCTTTTCGCTTCGCGCACCGCAGAATACTGCCACGCCTGCATGAGGACGCCTGAAAGAAGTGTCAGCATGGTCGGCAGCTTGTTCGCGACCGTATAGATACCGTTCGCCTCGCCACCGAGCATGGCTGAGATCATATATCGGTCGGAGACACTCGTGATCCACCAAAATACGCCGGTCGGTATCAGCGGGATACTGTAACGCAGCATCTTGCGCAGCAGCCTTCGGTTTGGATGAAGGATCATGCGCCGCCACAGCCTCTTTTTCAGAATGAGGTAAAGCGTACAGATGCAATCCGAGACTGCGACGGACAGCACATAGCCTGTGATGCCGAGGCGGAACACCGTCAGAAACAGAATATTCAGCGTGACCACAAGCACCGTGTTCAAAAGTCCCTGCTTTGCGAACAGCATCGTATCGCCATCGGCGCGGACATACTGCTCGCAGACGGAATGGTAGCAGGCGGCAAGCGTCATGAATACGAGCAGCCAAAGATAGCCGCGGAATCCCTCAACCAATCGCAGCAGCGGCAAAAGCGCCACAAGCAATACGGCTCCGACTGTTACCGTATAGATTCCGATGCTGAACACGCTTCTCTTCGCGCGGGGATATTCCGGCAGAAAACGGAATACGCCGTCGGAGATGCCGAGGGATATAAGAGGCATCAGAAGATTCACGGTGGTGTTGAGCAGGTCGCTTGTGCCGTACTCCGCCGGAGTGAGGATTCCGGTGTAAAAGCGCACCATGAAAAACATGACAAGCTTGGAGAGCAGCGTGCCGACGCTGATTATTACCGTGTTGCGTGCAAGAGCTTTATACTTTCCCATTGGAGTTGTGTACATCCTTTCGGACGGCAAAATGCATATGGCATAAAGCCGTAATTATTTAGTTGATTATTGCGGGGGGCGCAAGTTTTTCGACGTCAGCATATCCTTGTTTGACAGCAAAACCCCAGAGGAATTCGGTGCAAACTTTACGTATCGCTTGCCTTGATCTCTACGGTTCTGCCGCCGAGGTCTTCGTATATGCGATGTGAGATCGAAAGCACGGTGCGCCCCTCGGAGGCACGGCGCAGTGCTTTCAGCACGCGCGCCTCGGTCTCCGCGTCAAGATTTGCCGTGATCTCATCAAGCAGCAGCACTGCGGGATCCGCCGCGGCGGCGCGGGCAATGGACAAAAGCTGCCATTCACCATGTGAAAACAGCCCGTCCGTGCATACGGTGGCATAGCCGTCGGGAAAGGAGCGGATGGTTTCGTCGATCCCGGCGAGCTTTGCCGCATTTTGCGCCATCTCATCCGTAACGGCGGGATCGGAAAGCGTGATCTGATCGAGCACCGTTCCCGGTACGCGGGAAAAATGCTGTTCCACACATCCGATGCAGGTGCGCCGCTCGCGGTCGGTAATATCGGAGACGTTGACGCCGCCGATCGTGATGCTTCCCTCTCCGGGGGCATAAATCCCGAGAAGGAGACGGAAAACAGTGCTTTTTCCGGCTCCGGTCCTGCCGACAAGCGTGACCTGCTCGCCCTCCTTTACCGTCATGGAAAAATCGCGCAGCACGGGCGTATCCCCGTACCCGAACGTTACGTTTGAGATGACGACGTCACCGCGCGCGGGTTCTTCCCTCTCGGGCGGGAGCGTTCGCTCGGACTCGTCGAGAAATGCGTCGATACGACGGACACCCGCCATTGCCGACTGGATAGTCTGTATCTCCATGCCGAAACTTTCGATTGGGGAGAAAATGCGGGAAATGTAGTTTATGACGGCGACCGATGTGCCGACCGACATCCCGAACAGAGCGAGAATTTCCGCATTGCCTGAGGCGGAGAGCAGCATGACAATCCCGACCACCGCGGCGTTAAGCAAAAGCACCACGGGCGAGTAGATCGCATCATAAAAATTCGTTTTTTCCACGGCTGCATAGCTCTCGCCGATGCACCGATCGTAGCGGCGCTCCATATAGCTCTCCATTCCGAGAGCGCGGATGGTGCGGATGTTATGCAGCGTTTCCGGCACCTGTCCGGATACGGCGGCAACGGCGCGGCGGTTCTCAAGCTGCGCCGAGAGCATCTTCTTCTGCACATGACGTGTGAAAACGGCGAAAAGCGGAAGAACCACAAGCAGAACTAAAGCAAGTCCGGTGTTTTTTACGGCAATGACCGCAAAAATCGAAATAATGCGGCAGGCATCCGCAACCATGCTGATGATGCCGGAGGTGAATAGCGCCTCAACGGTATCCACATCGCCCGAAAAGCGTGCGGCGACCTCGCCGGGCTTTTGCGTGACAAGCGTGCTTGCCGGCAGGCGGATGAGCTTCTGCGACATTTCTGAGCGCAGGGCGTGGGTCATCTTCTGCCCGAAAAGCACCAGAAGCGTCTCCTGCGCCGAAGAAAGCACTCCCTCAAGCACAAGGCTTCCGAAATAGAGGAGCACGGCGGTGAATGTCAACGGAAGTCCTCCCGTCAGACGGTCAATGACGCGGGCAAGCAGCAGCGGCGGGATCAGGGATGCCATGACGGATGCAGCTACGCATAAAAGCGTTCCTGCCGTGAGCAAACGGTGCGTCAGCGCTGCCGCTCGGAGCGCGGTGAACACGCCTGCGTTATTTTTCTTCCTCATGCGCTCCGCCTCCCGTTTGGCTTTCGTATAATCTCCTGTATGCAGGAACGGTCGCTGCCAGCTCGTCGTGCGTGCCGACAACAGTTTTTCCGTCCTCCATGAATATTACTTTCTGCATTTGCGGAAAATGGTACAATCTATGGGAAATCAGGAATACGACTTTGTCTTTTGCATACTCCCGAAGATCGGCAAATACCACATCTTCCGTATTTCGATCCAGTGCAGAAAACGGATCGTCCAAAATCATCACCGGACGCGGATGCGCCAATGTTCTGGCCAGTGCCAACCGTTGGGCCTGACCGCCGGAAAGACGTATACCGCTCGTACCGATTACGGTTTCAACCCCATTTTCCATGGACAGCACTTCTTCTTTCAGCGCCGTGGCAGCCAAAAACGGGAGCGCATCCTGCTTGCTGCCGCATAGCACATTGTTCTGCACCGTATCGGCACTAAGCTCGGGATCGTGCCCCAAATACCCCACCGTCCCCGCAACTTCCCGCGGAGAAAGCGAAGCCAATTCCCTCTTCCCAAAACGGATCGAGCCGCCGTATTATGGTTCTTCGCAGAGAAACACCCGCCCGAATGTGGATTTTCCGCAGGCAACGGGGCCCGTAACGCCAATGATGTCGCCGGGATGCGCCGTCAGCGAAAGCCCGGAAAAAACCGGTTCTTCTCCGTATGCAAAGGAAAGACCCTCAATCGTTACATCAGCGGGCTGCGGTATTCTAAGAGCTTCAAGCGGTTCCGGGGACCGCATCAGCGGTTTGATCCTTTTCCATGAAATCTCTGCCTTCTGTACAGAATTAAACAGCTTTGCAACCTTGGAGGAACGAACCGTCAGCTTTGTAAAACAGGAAATAAAGGTGGTGAATGCTGCGATATCCCAAGCCGCCCATCCGGTTCCGAGCACATTTTTTGCGCCGAACCACAGAATGAATAACACACCGGCACCGGATGCCGCCAGATACAGGGGCGGAAGCGCCGATTGCCAAACATTGCTTCGCACGGCACATTTTTCATACTCCGTCAGGGCTTCTTCATAGCGCTCTGCTCTGGCGCCCTCGCAGCCGTATATGCGATAGGTAACGGCATTTCCCGCGCGGTCAAGGGTAGCGCCGCTCAACGCTCCCGCAGCTTTTTTATACGCTGCACCCGCACGCTGTACCGGTCTTTTCATTCGTGCTGCACAGAAATATGAAATCGGGGTAAAAAGCAGGCTGAGCAGCGCCAGACGCCAATCGTATACAAAAAGCATCACAACATAGCCGACCAGCACCACGCCGGTATCGAAAACCTCGGTGGTAAATTTCCGCATTCCCTCTACACAGTCATCCACGTCGGAAATGGTTTTTGTCATCAGTTCACCGACGCCCTGTTTTTCCAGTGAAGACCGGTTTGCACGCACCAAATTGGCATATAGGATCCCCTTCATTCGGCGGTTGATGTTATTGGCAAAGCGCCTTACATAAAAGCGTTTGACAAACCGTGCTGCCTGTACGATCAGGGTAACGGCAAGATAGGCAACTACAAGCGCCGTCATGGCGCCTGCGGCTTTATTCTTGCCGAGAATATCGGCAAGACACTGCGCAAGCCGCCCCTCAAACCACGTGGTGGCAAGCTGTCCTACATTGTAAAGCAGGCCGGAAACGGTAACAAAAGATAGAGACAGCCATTCCGCACGAAAATAGGACAGGATCCTGTCCGGACAGAAGGTTCTTTTACTCCCGCTCATTATTTCTTATCCTTTTCGGTTTTCATAAAATGCGGAAATCCACCACGGCTCTCGACTTTGGACATAACATACAGCTTATTCAGCAATGCCGCAAAGGTTTTTGCTTCGTCTTCTGTCAAACAGGAAGTCAGGTATTCGTAAAAGGATGCTTCGATTTCCGCTTTGGAAGATTTCATCTCCTCCGCCTTTTCAGTAGGGAACAGCAATTGACTGCGGCGGTCATTGGGATCCTCTCTGCGCAAAAGGAATCCCTTCGCTTCCAGATTTCTGGTTCTTCGGGCAATGGCTGCCTTATCCGTGTGCAGAATTTCCGCAAGCTTTGCCTGTGTGCAGCCGGGATTGTGCCGCAGCGCATGAATCAGATCAATCTCTGCCGTACCAACGCCTTCTTCCCGCAAAGAGAAAAATACAAGCTTTTCCGTTTCTCTGGCAATTTTTGTAATTTTCCGTTCGGTAATGTCCATTTTTCTTCAGCGCCTCACTTCGTTGTATATGCATCGTTGTATGTACAACCATTATAGTCAAAAAAACTTCCTGTCAAGCGAACACTTCCTGAGTCTGAAAACTTCAGAAATGACATCGGCAGTAATCGAATAAGCGACTTATGCTTGCTTCATTTGCATTACCGGAGCACTGTACAGGCGCATTTGGTTCAGCTGCTCTTTCGTCCATCGCCTTGCATGGGAAATTGAACGATATGATAGAATTTCTTTTTTTCCGGATCAAAGCGCATTGTAGCAACGCCGTGATACCGGTCTACTATGCGCTGAATGCTCTTTAGCCCCACGCCATGAATTCCGGGGGTATGCTTCCTTGTTTGAAATAGACCTTCATGATTCGGCGCCGGTGGTGCATCACAGGAATTAACCGTCGATACAATTACAACCTGCTGATCTTCGTTTTTCTTCACAGACAATTCAATCATCCGCTCGCCGGAACATTCTGCCGCCTCAAATGCATTCGTCAGCAGATTCCCATAGAAAGTCGTGATACTCGGTCCATCCATAAACCCCAGGCAATTATCTCTGACATCACATTGGAAAGAGATCCCCTGCGCATCACATTTCTCCCGAAATTGCTGCAGCATAAAATTCAATATGGGATCCGGGCACAATTTAACCTGTTGATCGGGCAGCACGTCCTCCACAAGCTTTGTGATATATTCAGATATCTCCGGTGTGTCAAGCTCCCTGGCCATGCCATGGATGGTATTCAAATGATTTTTGATATCGTGGATCAGAATACGTTGATTTTCCGATTGCTTCTGCAGATCCCGAAAGTGCGCAGCGTCCGCCTCTTCTCTTTGAATGCTCAAAGTTAAAGCCAGATGCTCTGCATGGATCCGCTGCAAATGATTGTATATGACCATAAAGATCAGATTAACGATCAGGAGGGTCAAAACAATGAGTATCATCAGGATTTCTATCGGCTTTGTCATCTCTGTACGAATCCCGACATATACCACCACTGCCGAAACGACCACCGAGAGGATCGGCAATATGCAAAGCAGTCCCATAAGTGCCGGTTCTTCCTGCTTCTGTCTATAAGCGGCCAAAGATTTGGCGGCAATGACCGTTAACGAAAAGTAAAGCATTTTGCTGATCACCGCCATCACGATCATAACGGCCAGATTATAAGCATATGCACCGAAACGAAAGCCAAACAGGCTGATGACCCAGGCAGCAATAATTTCCGTGAGCGCCATTATGGAAGTCAAAAAAGCCGAATGCAATACGGCAGATTTTAATTTGCATTCGTAATTTCTCCACAGCAAAAGCAGATTGGAAAGGAAAAATGCTGTGCCGTTCAGAATAACGCTGTCTAACCAGGTGATGCAAAATAAAAGAATATATGCAGCTGCAAAAGTGAGGCCGATCTTAAAGCCCGAGGATCTCCGGCAATACAGTGCATCCATATACAGCCATGCAATAATGGCTTCTGCAATATACAGCACGCCATAGCAAATATACTCCGCCATCATTTCACGCTCTCCATGTACCACAAATATGTATCCTTAAATGCCGTATACCTTCTTCTTGTCAAATATGCCGTCAATTCCTTATCCCGGTATTTGAGCAGGATCGTATCTTTACGAATAGAATTGACAAAACGCAGATTCACAATGCAGCTTCTGTGCGTCATATAAAAGCATGGCAAGGACAACGTCTGCCGCCAATGCTCCAGGTTCTGTGTGCTTTGCAGGATAACGGGCAGGTTCGTCAGACTGTCCACTATGCATTTAATGTTGGAAACGCCAAGCCCTGTGTCGATCAGAACGGCTCTTTCACACCCGCACAGCAGGTAGCAGTGCGTTTCCTCCCAATGTTTATATTCGCTGATCGCAAATGTGTGCGAGTCGATCTGCTCTACTGTGAACCAGTTATTCATCCTCAAATATTTCCCTACCAATGCCAACTTCCGTTTTCCACCTTAAAATAAACCAGATTTCAGGTGAAAAATGTTTTCCTGCAAAAGCCGCAGAAACCGCCCCGCATGGGCCCCATCCATCTGGGTGTGATGAAACTGAAATGAGAGTTTTAGCGTCGTTCTGAAAAAGCCTTTTCGATATTTACCCCAAATAAGGAACGGATTATTAAAAATACCGCTGTTCATGCCGACTGCCCCGTCGATCTCGGTGTCTACGATGGCAGAGGTGCCAATGACCATGCTCTCCGTCAGGTCATGGTTTTCGCAGCGCTCCGCCACCTGGCGCGTCAGGTGCAGATAGTCGGCATTGAATCGCTCGAGGCTGTCCGAGAATGGTACATCGCAGGAACTAACCTCTCCGATCCGGTTTTTCACGATGGTATTGACCGCAATGCTGTCATATTGCAGCAGCTCATGCCCCACGGGGAGCAGATAAAACTCCTTGATCTGGCTGGCCGCCTTGCCGATGCACCAGCAAAGCAGCATATTGAACTTATAGTCTCCCTTGCGGCTGAGCCGGATAAGCGCCGTCACATCCAGCGTCTTAAAGAAGGTCACCATGGGATTAGGTGCATGCATCCAAAGCTCAAATGCTTCTGCACGAGTTGTAGTCCTGGGATCGATAATGGTCGGTTTCATTCTGTACTCTCCGATTCAAAACATTTTTTCAATAGTTTCGGCTTTTTTGGCGGGAAATCCCTTCAGACGGCTCGCTCCTCCGGGAACTTTCTCACAGACGAAAGTGCATATCCTTGTAAGAACCGGATATGCCGTCCGGAAAGCCTGTTGCACTGCCGATAAAGTGGAAGGTCAGGAACCATGCATTTCGTCCGTCACCGCACACGATCTCCCTGCGCACGTAGATATCCTTCCGGATCAATCCGGTTCCGGCACAAAGTAATGCCGGGTCACCTCTCCATACGGCCGAAGCGGCAGATATCCCGGAGTGCCTCACGCACCGGGGTTCGGCTTTTCTGCAAATTTTCTTCTTCAGTTTCCGTTCGTTATAGTGTTTTTCCTGTAACCGGACTCGGCTTTTTCGATAAAGCGGTCAATGTGCGCCGCCAATAAGGCGGAAACAGATTTCTTATTTTCCGCACTGTCATAAACGCTGTAAAGAAGGTACATAGGCCCATAGAACTCCAGCGCCAGCTGCATGGCTACGTCATCGGAATCTGTCAGTTTGCGGAAGATCGCCGCCATGTACTCCAAAGGCCCGCCGGCAAGGTAATCATGATAAAGCTGCGCAAGCTTTGGGTCTCGATACTGCTCCAATGTCAGCATTTTACGAAAATTTGAGGAAAACGGATCCTTTGTCCAATGGTCAAACTGTGCCATACTGTACGCACGGATCTTTTGGACCGGCGTGTGCATATAAGCTTCCGCAAAACCATCCGGCTCCGTTTCCGGCATTTCATATTCTTCGGCGCGCGCATAATCCATGCGGTTCATTCTCTCCACGATCCGATCCAGAATTTCCTGCTTGCTGGTATAGTGCTTGTATAAGGTGGCTTTTGTGAACCCCAATCGCCCGGCAATATCATTCATAGACGTCCCCAGGTAGCCATTCTGTGCAAACAATTCCAATGCCGTTTCCAGAATCCGTTCCTTTGTATCCCGAGCCATAAATATCCTCCCCCTCGCAGTAACCGATTGGTAACATTTATTGTAGTTACCGATTGGTTACTTGTCAAGTTCTTTTGGTATTTTCCGCAACATGGCACAGAAAAGTGTCTCCAAGATAGCTGTATCGATTCCAATACCTTGATGGCAGGCCTTTTTAGACTTGAGTAATTCCTGCTGAAAGACCTCCGCGCTGATGATCCCGCTGTCACATTGCCAGCCGGCAATCAGTCTGCCGCCGTCTTCTGCAGGCGTTCTCATTTAGTCTGGTGGTCTGACCCGCCGTGCGTCCTTTGCCAGTGCACACCGTGTCAAACGTATGATTGCAGGCTGAACCTCCTTTCTTTTTTGGCATAGACTATTGACGCAGCGCATACTTCGTTGTACGATGTATTGCATGAAAGGAGGTATTGTATGGACGGTCAGTTGAAACGGGGTCTTTTGGATGTCTGCGTTTTGGCAGCCATAAAGAGCGAGGACTCATACGGGTATAAGATCATAAAAGATATGAAGCCGTATATTGAGCTTTCCGAATCGACCCTGTATACCATTCTGAAGCGCCTGGAAACAGCCGGCATGTTGACTGTTCGCACTGCGGAACACGGCGGCAGACTTCGGAAATATTACCATATCACAAAAAATGGTTTGAAGCGTATCGAGGAATTCAAGGTCGAATGGAAAGAAATTTTAGCAATTTATCAATTTGTAGCCAAGAAGGATGAGGAGAATGAATAAGCAGGATTTTCTTGTGCAATTGCGGAAAGGTCTATCCGGATTACCGCAGGACGATATCGAAGAGCGGTTGACATTTTATAAAGAAATGATCGAAGACCGAATGGAAGAAGGCTTTTCAGAAGAAGAAGCGGTGTCGGCAATTGGCTCTGTAGAAGATATCGTCAGGCAGTCGATAGCGGATATTCCTCTTGCAAAAATTGCCAAAGAAAGAATAAGGCCCAAAAGACATTTGAAGGTGTGGGAAGTCATACTCCTAACACTGGGATCTCCCATATGGCTTTCTCTGAGCGTTGCCGCAGCTGTCGTAATTCTTGCGCTTTACATTTCGCTGTGGGCGGTAATGATCTCGCTGTGGGCGGTATTCGGTTCCCTTGCCATTTGCGCTGTCGCCAGCATACCGGGATATGTGATTTATGTGTTAAATGTGAATACCAAAAGGTACTGATGCTTTTTTACCACATCACCAATATTTAGCAACCCATCAATATTTAAATTGATTTTTTCTAGCTTCTTGATTTCGTTTAATCCTGTAATTTCAGAAATCGCCCCCTTTCCCTGCTCCAAAGAATATCGGTGCAGTCACGCCTCTCAGGCAGCTTTCTTTCCGGCATCGGAAGGTCAGAATAGCTATAACTCCCGTAGCGATATCAACCAACTAGGCATATGTATTGAATCTACAAACGTTTTTATGATTCAATGCCATCATATCACCAGACATCCGGTATCCTGTTTCCTGCACGTAAAAATGCCCATCATCGTCCAACATCATTTCAATCCATGCCAAGCCCTCTTTGCATCCAGCCTTGTTGAAGGCAACTGTAATATACGGATCAATTTCTTTTAAATACAACTTCAATTTATTCGTTTCCGTTGTTGTCACCGAATAGTAATTACTCGGATATCCCTCCTGTTCAAACATAATCCCGAAGTTCACCAAAGAAGCTTTTCCATCTGCCAGCGCATACCAAGCGGTATACTCACGTCCTTTCAGCATTCTCTCAACTATTACAGTGTCACTTGCCGAATAAGACCTTGCATACTCACACGCAACAATTTCATCTTCCTTTGAATTACAGTAACTTATACCTCTATTTGCGCTTTAGTCAATTGCCTTGACTACAACCGGATACTGAATCTCGTTTAATTCCTATTCAGTAGGGACCTTGCTGAAATAATAATCTTTGGCCGCAAAGGTCTTTAAACTGTCGCTTATCAATCGTATAATACCATACCCTCAGGAGTGCAGTAGCAAGGGAGATTCAGCCGTTCGCACAATTTCATACAGATAGATATATTAAATATTTTTATATCATTCATGGCGGAAACACGCCCGTTCTTCTCTGCATTTTCTTTCAGTATATCAATTTCTGCCGTACCGATCACCCAATATTCATCTGCCAAATGCTTCAATGACGCTTTTTCCGCACTAAGATGATTATCTGTAACGATTGTGTAAATTCCACGTCTTTTAGCCTCTAGAAGAAGTTCTTTCGTACCACGTCCGGCCCTTTTTCAGTTCGCTCCAGGGCAGTTCGCTG
>OIZA01001041.1_pt1 | contig 10840 bp, 13 predicted proteins | sample 1588381 | NCBI WGS metagenome assembly OIZA01 (sample SAMN03283277) | human gut metagenome | biome: human-associated habitat; material: feces | host: Homo sapiens | place: Peru | collected 2012 | reverse complement strand
AACGGTACTGTTCCAGAAACCGAAGCTGAAGCTCGGGATCATTTTTTGTCGTCTCCTGCTGAACCTGCGCCAGTTGTGTGTGAATTTCTTCTGTATAGGCAGTCGCTTTGCTTGTCATTGCCTTGCTTCTGCGGATCTTCTCCTTCTTCTCGGCATTAATGCTCTTTTTTCCCTTGCCGGATGTCCCTCCAAGCTCGGCGGTATCCTTCATTTCCGCAGTCTTTTCCCTGTATAATGCCAGGGAATCCGGCTCTGCCGTCTGGTTCGCATAGCTTTCCTGCGTCAGCTGCAAAAAACGCTCATCAAACGCCGTCGTCTCTATCGTCTGCTACTCCTGCGTCGTGATCTGAAGCTTGTGTTCCCGCTCCTTCTGTAGCTGATTCTCCATCATACCCTTTCCGTCCATTCTTGTCCCCCTTGTTCTCTGTTATTTCCATAAATTCCGCTGCAAAAACAAGTCGTCTCTTCTGTCTGCCCAAAAAGCCGTTCAAACAACGTCTGCGCCTGTGTCGTGGAAAGTGTCATCCGCACCATCGTCTCCGGCGCATATAATTCATCCAGATGTTCTATGGCACAGGCCAGCAGCTTTGCAAGCACTATGGGATTGCTCTGCATGATCCAGCAATAATCCAACGCAATGCCTTCCTCCTGTCTCCGCAGAAGCACCGCTCCCTGCACTTCGCCGCCCCTTATGGCCGCAAAACTCGCCGGTTCCTGGGAAAGGTACGGCTGTATCGGCAGATCCAGCTGCTCCTTTAACCACCTCTCGCATATGCCCCGCTCACTTACGGACAGCTGCCAGATCGGACGTACTCCGCTTCTGTTCGTCTTAAGCTGTGGCAGCAGTTCCTCGTTCAACCGCCGGAGCGGGACTATCCCTGTCGGGAAAGCCACCGTGTCAACGAAGAAACCGTTATCCCGCAGAAAAGGTGTCAGCAGACATCGCTCCCCCTCTTCCACATAAGAAACGGAAATTTCTCTTTCCTCTGACCGGGTCTCCCGCAAAAAGCGTTGTATCAATGCCGTGCCAAGCCCAAGGCGCCTCGCCTGCGGTCTGATATATATGCTCTCCAACGCAACGCTCTGCCCGTCTTCCTCCCATACAAGCGCCCCCTGCGCTTCCTCCAGGAACCAGACGCCCAGCGCATATATTCCCTCTCTCCCGTTCATCAGCTCCACAAACAACTCCTGCGGGATGCAGGCAGCCCAGTCCGCCAGTTCTCCGGGTGACAGTAACTCACACCTCATATCTTCCGTCTCCTTTACCATAACCTGCCACATTACAGATGTGTTAAACTTAAGTATAACATATGAAACGGAAAAAAACTACAGTGAGAAAACTTCCTGCGTTTCCTGTAATAAAACAGGAAACGGAGCAGTCCTGCGATTACTCCGTCTCGATTTTTCTTTTTAATCTATTTTGTTATACACCCTGATCTACGGTGGCTCCCTTGACATCAGCTTCCACCAGCTTCAGCCGGTTCATCATATCTCTGATCTCCTGCTGTGCTCTGGCAACGCTGTCCTTTGCTCCCCCGTTCAGTTCTCTGGAGGCTTCCACAATATTCTCGGTCAGCTTTTTCTGTTCTTCTCTGTCCTCTTTTTTCGCTTCCAGCTTTGCTTCCTGTTCCTGCTTCTTTTCTTCCGCTGCTTCGGCCTTTTTCTTCTCTTCTTCCTGTTTCCGGTCGATGTGCTCCCTGCCCTCTGCGATGAGCATACCCATGATCTCATCCCCGGCAGCCGCCATCACGGCATCTGCCTGATCTCTGGCCTCTCCCATGGGATTCGACTTCAGTCGTTCGATCTTCGTCTGGCGGATCACTGCGTTTTCTGACGTAAGTTCGTTCTCCGCATCCATTACCTGTTTGTTATAAGCGCTGATGCCCTCGGAAAGCTGTCTGACCTCCTCGGAGTTCTCATCCGCACCCTGCTCCAGCAATGCCGCCTTCGCATCCTCCAGTCCCTTTATGTCCTGCTTCCGGTCCGCGATCTCCTGAGTCAGGGATTTTACCTTTTCCCTGCGCTCTGACATATCATCATCGATCTTCGATTCTCCGGCAAAGGCATCTCCCAGGATCTTCATGGCTTTCTTCTGCGCCCGGGCTCTTTTCACCGCGACAGGATCCGTTGCCGCCGCTATTCCGCGGGCATCAATGGCTTTCCCGTTCCTTTTTTGCTTCGCATCCTTCTTCGCCGCATGTCTGCTTTGAATCCTGTCTTCCCCCATAAATACGGAATAATTCTTTACCTGCATCTGCTGTCCGCCCCTCTGTCTCCGTTACTGCTGTAACTGTGTTCTTTTTTTATTTCGGCAGGCAGAACAAAATACTGTATAGTGCGGAAGCTTTTTTCTCATCCTGCTTTTCTTATTTCGTCATCCTTCCGGGCCAGTCCCCCCGTACTGCCGTCCAGGTTCTCCACCAAAGTTGCAACCCCCATGACCGATCTGTTCCTTTTCCTATGCTCTGGCCTTTTCCTGTGGATCGGCGTACGGTTCTTTTACGATCTGCATTTTGAATTGTTTTACATTTACAAGATACTCTTTCCTGCATTTGGGACAAAAGATGGGCTGATGATACAGTACCGTGTCTTCCCGCACTTTTGTCCTTGTGTTTCCGCCGCATGCCGGACAGGAAATCCATTGATTCTTTACCAATTGTTCCACGTTCCACCCTCCGTCACTATGCTTTTCATGCTTTATGCAGCTGTTCCCGTCTGCGCTTTCTGATCTTTTCATTGATGTCTGCCGCTGTTCTGACGGTAATTCTGTAATCGATCAGCTGCCAGAGAAGTTTTGCCAGCAGAATAAAGGATGCATAAATGATCGCATCCGAATCATGGCAGCACACAAGCACCTCTTCTTCTTTTTCTTCTGCAATCTGTTCTACGTTGAACTTCACCCGGATCACCTCCGCAGGCTTCTGCCGCCTCCCGTGCTCCTCAACACCTGCGAAAAATGTTCCACATGCCGGTCCAGGAGTTCCAGTATATGCTGCTTGTCGCCGGTACCGTCATAGATGCTGTATAATAAAAAAATAGGCCCGTAGAAATCAAGTGCCATCTGTCCGGCTATCTCGGAATTTCCCAACAGCCCGGCAAACAAAGTCTCCATATAAGACAGCGGACCCTCTGCCAGATACTTCCGGTAAAGAGCAGCCATCTGTGGATCTCTGTACTGTTCCAGAGTCAGCATCTTTCGGAAACAACAGGAAAAGGGCTCTTCCGTCCAATGAAGGAACTGTACTTTTGTAAATTGCCGGATCTTATCGAACTCCGCCTCTTTATATCCTGCAATCACTTCCTCCATTTTGCCTTCCGGCATCTCATATTGCTTTACTCTTTCCTCATCCATCGCATTCATTTTCATTACAACACTGTCCAGAATCTCCTGTTTGCTCTTATAATGTTTATATAGTGCGGCTTTGGTAACCCCAAGTCTTGCCGCAATGTCACTCATGGAAGTTCCCATATAACCGCTCTGGGAAAAAAGGATCAGCGCCTCCTCCAGAATTCTTTCTTTGGTATTCTTTTCTCTTGCTTCCATTGTCATCCTCCCTGTTTCCTTCAATTAACAAATCAAAACGCAAATAGTTACCCGTCGGTTACTTTATAGTATAGTAACCGACGGGTAACTTGTCAAGACAGCTTTCAAAACAACTTTTTGCTTTCGCCCTTCTTTAATTGCAGTCTTTTTGCAATACCTTCATATTTCACTATGGTATCCTGCGGCGCGGTATCCCCGTGGATATCCGTGTTGTGATGCGCCACGAATCCCCGGCACCCATACATTTCTCTGGCAGTATATCTGCCATTCTTTTGCACCTTTTTCAACAATTCGAACAAAGGCAGATGGCGGTATCCAGATCCAGACTTCTCTCATAGCGTTTCGTGCCTTCACACAGCACCATTTCTTTCAGGTTGCCGCTTTTCCGCTCTCTTCCGCCTTCGATCCCATCGAAAAAGAACTGGATCTCTCCCAGCGTCTGGTACGGATGCATTCCCTCCGGGCATGCCGACAGCGCCGTTTCCGATGGGAAGTGCCTCCTCCCATTCTTTCGCCGGGTGATCATACCATAACCTGCTCATATCATTCCTCCTGTGTCTCCATTATTCTCACTTTCCTACACAGATAAATCTTTCATTTATCACCATTTAAAAACGTAACCTTTTTTATGTTACATTTATAATTTGATATAAAATCCGCACTTTTTCAGGTCCGGATATGCAAAAAGGCATTGTATCTCAGATTTTCTGAAATACAACGCCTTTTTTACAACACAATCTTACCCGAAGAAATTGTACTTGTTGGCTTCAAAAGCTTCCATATAGGTCGACCCGTTGGAGCCATACCGGTTAGATGCACTGACCACATTTTCGGAAGCGTTCTTGCTGATGTGCTCGCCGAGAAAGCTTATTTTGGAGGCGAAGCCTTTTTCCCCTCCCAGTACCTTCTGCAAGGTATCTGCATCCGCGTTCCGGAATACTTTTTCATCCACGATCAGGCTTCCGTCCTTTGCCTTGGTGATTCCTATGCTTTCCAGTGCTTCTTTGCTGCCCGCCGGAATGTTTTTTAACTGTTGAAGATAAAATTCATTCATGGTTCCGCCGGTGGTCTTAAGCTGCTTCATGGTGGCATTATATGCTTCCACCATTTTGTTCACATCACTCAGGATGTCCGTGGTGTCCCCGCTTTCTTTTGCCTTGTCGTAGCTGGAATCCTTATCGGTGCCCACCAGCTTTGCCGCGGACTGATTCAGCTTCTCAGACAGGTCTTCCAGCTTTGCATAATTGTTTTTCCGCAGGATGTCCGTGGCACTGGTACGGGTGGTGCTCGTGTTCTTCCCGGTGGTTCCCAACAGGTTCTGGGATGACTTGTTATTAATAATATCCAATAGCGACGTTCTCTGAATGGGAATCCCGCTTTTTGCTGCGGAATTTGCCAGCATTTGGGTTGTGATTCTCATTTTGCGACCTCCTTTGATTTGCAGTCATTTTTTGATTTTTACTTCTGCCTTTTATATCGCCGCTTTTCTTTCATCATTAATACCACTTGTAACGAACCGTTCTTTTCCTGTAACGAAAAAAAATCAGCAGGCTTGAAGCATCACCTATACCTTTCTCAGATATTTCATGTACGCCGTGACAAAATCATTGTACTTCTGCTTTGCTAAAAATACGCTCTCTCCGTTTTTTAATTCTATGTTGCTGTTGTCATACCGGGCGACCTCCTGCAGATTCACCAGAAAGCCCCGATGGGAACGGAAAAAGCGATCCCCAAGCTTCTGCTCCAACACTTCCATTTTTTCGTAAAAACAGTAGGGTTCCTTCTTAGATTTGGTGTGCAAAATAATTTTTCTGGCCTGATTCTCAGCATAGATGATATCATCCACCGGTATTCTGACATAATTGCCGCCCACTTTTATAACCAGCGGTTCCACATTCTTCTTACTCCGGATCTGACGGATCGCCCTGTCCATGACTTCTGTGAACTTCTGCTCATCAATGGGTTTTAAGAGATAATGAAATGCCCCGACATCATAGCCTTCAAACACATATTCCCGTAAAGCCGTCACGAAGATGATCAGGGCATCAGATCTTTCCCGAATCTTTCTGGCCGTCTCCATGCCGTCTGGTCCCGTCGCATCCTGATCCCGGTTCAGGGAAATGTCTAACAGGATCAGATCAAACGCCGTGGCTTCCGCCAACAGTTCTCCACCGTCAGCGAACAGGCTTACTTCCGCCTCCGTACATTTTTCTATCAGCTTTTTCAGGTATTCTCTTATGGGCTGCTCATCGTCACATATTGCTATTTTCAGCATTCGTCTTCTACTCCCCGGATCTTGTTCCATTCAAGTATTTCCTCTTTTATATCGCCATTTTCTCTTTGAAATTCAATTCTATGTAACGAAACGTGTTTTTTATGTAACGAAAAAATCAGCGGGTGATTTCCCGCTGATCACATGCTGATCACATTAAAGATACTTTATTTTCTTTTACCACGATTCTTATCTCCATTCTACCTAATTTACAGACCTTCCGGTAATGCTTCAACTCCACCTTTAAGCCTATAATTTGCCCAGTTATTTACTTAAAGCTATACAATCCACTTTATTCCACTTCCTTTAGATTGCAAATCTCTATATCTTGCATCATTTTGCTCTACAATTCCTTCTTTGATAATGGCTTCAAATAATTCTTCTTTAATGTTCTCTCATCATTGAAAAAATATATTTCTGATTTTGATAACAAATGATTCTCCATCTTTAGTTCCGTCAACTTAAGTGTACATATCAAATCTGCAACTTGAAACAATCTATAATCAGCTGGAATTACCTTACGAAATTCAACGTTTTCCAGTAATGCGTTAAAAACTGATGATAGAATTCTTGTTACCTCCACTTGTCCATTATCATAATATATCTTAACAGTATCATAATTGCAGAAAAAGGCATAATTATGACGAATAAATACAGCTAATTGCTTACTAAGCTTTCCGGTTGCTTCTATAGAATCCTCTATATGTTTCTTTTCTATGTATATTGACTTAAAGTTTATATTCAAGTGACGTACAAAACCCATCATTTTCATAATAATTTTTTGTCGTTCTTTTAAATCATGTCCTCGGTATTCTTCTTCCGACCTTATCACTGGTCCTGCATGAACACTATGCTTTGGCCATCCAATATTACTGAGTTCATTCTCTAATATTTTCAAATCGTCAAGAATATTAACTGCCTGATCATGTAATACCATAGATATAATATAAAATGGTGCATGATAATCATAATCCCCAAAATCACCAGATTCATCTACAAAAATGCTTAACTCTTTCATTCAACCCCCGTATAATAAAAATGGCGGGTGTCTTACCCGCCGTTTGGTGGACCCGGGTCTTGCGACCAGCCCATATATTTGTTGTGCATATGCACACCAGATCTTCATCTGTATTAATAGTATATGCGATTATTTCGAAAAAATCAATTGATTACATACTATTTTTTTATTATTACAAAAAATATTTTTCTACTTCTTCACAATGTTTCAACGTGTATTTTTTCATATATTGCTTACGTTGTCCAAGAGTATCATGTCCTTCATCTGCTAATTGCTCTAATACTGTGAAATCTAAAACTTCTTTAATTTTTACATCTTCACATATTGCCATATTCTCCAAAAATGAAAATACTTTATTTATTTCGAGCGTTTTATTATTCTATTCGTTCGCCAGGGTATTTATGCAACGACCCGCTGCACAATTTCAAAATCCGGCCAGCATTCCGCGAATTTACGCATGTACTTAATATTTCTGGGCGAAAAACCTGACATGTCTGGAAACGCATCTTTTAAGCGCCCCATCCTTCCTTTTCCTGTTTCTCTAATATGGCTTTTCCTATATTTCAATACAAACAAATCATGCTTGAATTCGCATTTAAAAATCATTGTTCTCATTTTTATTATAATATCTAACGGCGTGGGATGATCTTCTGCTCTTCCCTTCTCTCCTCATGCCGAAGCTCTCCCTTTTTAGTCTTTCCGGTGTTTTAAATAGATCCTTTGACAGAATTTATTTTCTTCCTCCCAGTATTCATACGTTCCATCGCAGTCTTCTACGATGTGCCAGATACTCTCCATTCCAAAACCATGCTTTTCCTTCTCCTGCTTACGGCTGGTAAGTTTGGGGTTGTTTTCCAGTACCGATTCCCCGATACTGTTTTCCAGGCTGATCTCCAAGCCGTCTCCCTGCCCACGCATGACCAGTTCCATCTCTTTTCCACCGCTTACATCCTGGCAGGCCTCCATTCCATTGCAGAGCAGATTATCCATAAGATTTCCCAACAGCATCGGATCCACCTTATCCGGCTTCCCTAAAATCACATAGCTGAAATGGATCTCCTTTTCCCTGCACTTTGGTATTATTCTCATAAGTGCAGCATCCAGCCCCTCATTCCCTGTCGGCTGCGGCAGTTCGGGATAAGCCTTTAATTCACTGCACAGTTTTTCCATATATCTCTCTACTTCCGGATATTTTCCATTCTTTTGCATGCGATACAGAACATTCAGTTCCGCCAGCATATCATGGCGCCAGTGATTGATCTCCCTGCCGACCCGGTACATATCCATGAAGCCTTCCAGACGTTCCTGCTCTCTTTCCCTCCGGTACTGCTCTTCCAGCTTTTCCTTTTGATATTTCCCCAGGCAACGGTAAAGCTGTATTAAGAAAATAACAATGCCAACCTCATCTGCCAATATTCCAATCGTCAGTCCGTATCTTAAGGAGCGTTCCAGACTCCCTGCCTCCAGCCAGAACAGTCCCATAGCCAGCAGCGTCATAAACACAAAGGCTCCTGCCACAATCCGGTTCTCTCTTGGAGAAGTCCCCTCTTTCTTCCGGAAAAGCACAGCCGCGATCTTCCCCATGGAAAATTTAACGATCAACGCCACCATAGATGCGTATAACCGCAGTCCCCCGTCCATTTGCAGCATCTCTCCCAGACTTTCCCCGGTAAAAAGCCCCATCACGCCGAAAATTGCATAGGTGCCGATGATTGCGATCAAGACCCACAGTATCCCTGCCAGCAAAAAATCCTGAATCTTCCCCTGCAATGCCCAGATTGCGTATCCGATTAAAACCGCTCCGTAGAGAAAGCCCAATGCCCCCTCAAATGCCGCCAACCGGTCCAGTGCCGTAACCGTCAAAAAATAAATGATACAACCGACATTAAAAGCTCCCCATCGTTTCCAACCGCAAAATTTCTTTTGAAATCCATAATCCATATATTCCACTGCGATTACAGCGGATAATAAATTGATCAAATAGTCTCCCGCTCCCACTGGCTTTCCTCCTCAATCTCCGGATCCGTCGGGCAAATGGCGTCGCCCTCTCCTCTCTTTCTCATAACAGCGCATCGCCTCACGAACTTCCCTTTTTCTATCCCGCCCCATCTCTAAAACGGTTCCGTCTGTCAAATACACTTCCCGGCCACCGACGTTTTCTATATATTCCTGATTCACCAGATAGTTTTTATGTATTCGCAGAAAATGACAACCTTGAAGTTCCTCCTCCATGGACTTCAGACTGCCATATTTTCTCATCCAGCTACCACCGGTCTTTTTTATTAACAGGCTGTGACCGCTGCCTTCTATATATATGATATCCATATCCGGAATCTCTTTATAGCCAAAGCCGTTCTTCAGCCGATAGCTTACCTGAGTAAACGCCGTAATCTGCAGATATTTTCTCACGGCCCGAAACATATCCTCCTCCAGGTTGCTCTTCCGCACAAACCATATGGGCGAATACTCAGGTGCCTCAAAAACAAAGCTCTCATGGGCAGACACAAAAACGAGATAGATGGAAGGTATTCTCAAGGGTAGCTGCATATAATTTTTCCCCATCGGTAAATCTCCTACAGGTCAGATCCACCGACTGCCCTGTCCTTATCAGTGCTTTGTGCAGCGCATCCTCAATCAGAACAATATCCTCTGCCCTGTCATCACATATTCCAACCATACATTGCCGTTTTTCCATCCGTATCTGCTCCTGCTTATCGACAGTATCTGTATCCTCCGTGGTCTCTGCATCCTCTTCCATACAGTTTTTACAGCATTGAAGAACTACCTGATTAAAGGACAAATTCTCCCGTTCCTTTACCTGCATTAACCAGTCATATAAGACAGGAGTAAACCGTACCGTCCGTGAAATATTGGGATTGATTAATTCTTTATCAAAATGCATTGCCATGACATAACCTCCGACTCCGGTTTATTCTTCCTAATTATATCCATTTTCTTTGCATCTTGTATATAACCGCATGTGGTTGCAATTTTCAACCTATTTTGTAACTATTTTAGGTTTCAAATTTGAGTATTATACATTCATAATTTTAAATAAAAGACATTTCATCATTTTTCATGGAATGTTCCCATGTTCGTCTTTAGGATAACGTGATTCTCCAGTCTATGACATATCCGATAAGGTGTAAATGTGGGTCGAATTCTATATGTATTACCATAACCACAAAAATATGGTAACTCCACAGGTATGTCACAAAACACACCTTTTTGAACTTGATATTCAAAAAATTTAGGAAATTATCTCTAGTAACTGGAAAAACGTTGAACATACGTTCTGATTATGTTATACTGTTATTGTGTAATTGAACAGAAAGCGGATGCGATTTTCCGATTGTTAGATGCCCTCTAGTCTTACAAAGGAGGGTGATGCCCATGAATACGATGGAAGTTTTAACTTTCGTATTAGTAATTTTTACGGCTCTGTCTTACATAGACGATCACAATAACAAAAAGAAATAGCATCCCACCGCCTAAAGTGAATGCTATTTCTTCTTAGCTTTATACTGAGGGCAAATCGGAAATTTCACTTCCGACTACCTTTCTAAGTAGATTATACAACAGGAGGGATTGAAAAATCAATCCCTCTTTTCTTTATTCTTCTGTGTCTGAGTCTTTGTTTTCCTTGTTCTGCTCTCTTATAGACATAATGCTTATTCCCATATCCTTTTCAAGCAAAGATATGATAAGCTGATTAACACTCATTCCCTTTGATTTTGCGTGTTGCTTTATCGGTTCAAGATATTCCTCTGGTACTCTCAGTTTAATATCTTTGATTTTTTCCATGTATTTTTTAAACTGTCCTTCCGTTTATCAGTAGCCGCCTCCAACATTATGTCCTCGCTTTCTCTTACACCAGTTTTATCAGCACAGGGCTTTCTTCTGCGGTAAGCTGGTTCTTCGCATTATAAAGATAACGAATTTCTCCCTGCCCATCCGTCTTCCGGATTCTGTTTCCGGCTTTGTCATAGGCATAGCAAACAGAAGC
>OIZA01001037.1_pt1 | contig 10862 bp, 9 predicted proteins | sample 1588381 | NCBI WGS metagenome assembly OIZA01 (sample SAMN03283277) | human gut metagenome | biome: human-associated habitat; material: feces | host: Homo sapiens | place: Peru | collected 2012 | reverse complement strand
CACGATATATGGCGAATGACTGGCGACTATGATCCGGCAGTCACCCGCAAGCTGGGAAAGAACCGAGAGATAGCTTTGCAGCAAGCTCGGATGAATGGAGTTCTCCGGTTCCTCAAACGCAATCAGATGATAGCCATTGATCCTGGCCAGGATCGTATACGTCAACATCAAAAACACTCTCTTTGCTCCATCTGACAGGCTTTCGAAATTCAATGGCTGATTCAGATTCTTATCCTGAACAAACATCGAATATACTTTATTGGAGATGATATAAGGAGCATTAAGCGGCAGCTCCAGCCCATGCAGCTCCCCTAAATCAACCTCCTTCACATCGATACTAAAGATGTTCGGAAACAGTTGCATAAAAGTATTCATTAATATCTCATACTGATCCGGATACCCAGCCTTCAGCTTATATACGATTCTAGGCACATCATTAATGCTCGAAAAATCAAATCCATCAGAGTCCTTAGGAATGAGTGGTGTTTTTATATACAGCGGCGCTGCATCAAAATCTCTCTCTACATAGATTTTGATGTTATTCAGATTCTCAACGACCGTTCTGTAAAACAGATCCTCATAAGCAAGCAGTTTATTAAGGATAAGCTCGTTCTCCTCCACCTTTATTACAGTACTGCATCTGCCGCTCTCCGAAGATTTAAAAAAGGACTTTTCCTCATCACGTTGAATCAGTTTAACCGGCTTCTGATATTTCTCATCCGCTCGTGCCGTAAGCCACTCCTTAACGATTTTGCAGCCAGATGTGTTTTGCCCATTATTTTTTATCCACGCAAATGAAAATCCATAATTAACGACATATACTCTTTCATCCATCAGCATCTGAAAAGTCAGATCTGCAACATAGTTTTTCGAATCAAGTTTTTTGTTTAAGGGCATGCCATAAACCGTCGACATCATCCGGCGTTTCATTTCCGGATCCTCATTAATAAAATCAACCGCAAACTGAATCGCATTCATCAGATTTGACTTACCATAACTATTTACTGAAACGAGCGAAGTTATTCCTGAGCCAAATGCTACGCTATCATTCTCGAGGTTCCGAAAGCCTTCAATTCTTGCATTTAAAATCCTCATCATAATCACCTATATATTCGATATAAAATCCACATTCTTATTATATCGCCCAAACCTTTATATGCAATATTTTATTGCATATAATATCGATGTGAAGTTATATAAGTGTCATTTTTTCGCATTGGTGTTATTTACTATTGCGTTTGCCGTTTTTCTATTCTGCATTCACTGTATGTTTTCCAACTCACTTATTTTTCTATCATATCTCAATCAGGATCATCCCGAGTCATTCTCTCGCTCTCGCCTTCGGCCAATGCAGGCGACCACCACTCTATACTTTCAATTTCATTTTTTGCCATTTATTTCCATCTTTATCTATATATCAGAATTCTTCCCGGGACCTGGTGGTCCCAGGAAGGGGCTCATACCCTATAAAAGTCCATCCGGTGTCGGATATTTCGTAAAGTAAATATGTAAATTCGTATGCCTTTCTAAAGAATGCACTCCTTCTTTGATATACTTCCAGGATTCCGGCACGGAATTCGGCACCCCGTTTACTACATCAGTTTTTAAAAACTCCGGGAATAAATACTCTTTCCCAAGGAACTTTTCATAAAACCGATCTGCATAGGCCTGCTTATCATCCTTATCCAGATTTTGCTCGTTGTATAAAGCATGATCCAGATTGCAGGACATATAATACATCTCGTAAGGCAGACCTTCGATTTCGTGGAGCTTCTGTAAGTGATTCAGGATATCTGCCTTTAGTCTATTCCTTTTCTTCGCTCTTTCAGGATTCGTACAGCTAATATTCGTCAAGGAATACTGAAATCCGTATGTTGGTCCGTTTATAATTGCAGTTTCCGGAATATAAGCTCCATCTGTATCAAAAAGCTGGATCACATGAAATATATCCCGCTTATTAAGTTTTCTTTCTCTCATATGCTCCTGAACCGTCTGGTAAATCTGCTTCTCTACAGTTTTCCAAACCTGTTCATAATTATTCGTGTTATCAAGAATTTCCTCCAGATTGGGATCACTTGTAATGTCTCCCTCTGTAAACTTAAATTCTACATCTTTGTTTCTACGATATATCGTCTGAAAAATCTTTTCCAACGCCGCTTTGTCTGAGGGTCCCTCTACGATGAAAAGCACCGTTTTCCGTGTCACTCCCATACTACTCCTGCCTTTCTGCGGTCTGCAGTTTTCTTTCAAATTCAGAGGAGAACAACAGCTTTACGTCATTATTGACTTTTCCAGCTTTTCGGAAGGCATATCCCATGGCAATCAGATCATCTTCATCATAGAGTTCTTCTTTCTGCCCACCAAGCGTAATCGCCCGAATATAGAAATCTCGCTTATTGTGATTCTTCTCAATGCCAACCAGTCGAATATATCGATTATACGGATTTGTAGTCGAGCAAATGATATTTTTAGAATCAAGCATTTCAAGGATGCGAAGATTATGCGATGTGAAGATCAGCTGGCCCTTCATCTCCTTACTCATCATGCCCAGCAATTCGCCAAGCAGAAATTCAAAAATACCAGAATCCAGCTCATCCACAACGAGACAAACGCCCTCATTGTTGTACACTGAAATCAGATAATTAAGAATAGAAATAATCCGCTTAATACCTTCTGATTCATAGCGAATCAGAAATTTTTTTCCATTCCTGTTGGAGTATACATCCACCTGTACCTTTTTCGTTCCGTCCGGCTGCTCCAGTTCCATCCTTTTCTTCAACTCAATCTGCAGATTCGGAACGATGGATCGTATGGCAATATTGATTGCCTCAATCGTTGCCTTTACCTGTTCAAAATATGCTGCATCGAATTCCCATACACCAGCAATATCGAGGCTGATCACCTCCTGCGTAATGGCCATCTCGGTTTCCCGATGCACATTAACCGGAATCATCTGATTACAGTTGATCGTTCCAAGCTGCTGAACCTTCACAACATTAAGATCCACAGTACCGAATTGCATGATACCAATGATAACATCTCTGAATGCAATCGTCTCATCCGTTTCCTTCAGTTCCCTTATGCCTTTTAGCACATTACTGTTAAATAAGACAGACCTGTAATTTTGTGCTGAAATCAGCGCAAGATTCTGAATCGATAGTAGAAACGGAATGTCCTCAAAACTACTCTTATGCTCTGACTCTATCGATAATTTCTGCTGTGACAGAAGATCCATATCCTCATAGTACGGATTCTCAAAAGTAATATCTCTTTCTGCTTTCCACGTTGAACCTCGGGTCCAATATGTCAGTTTCTCTTTAAATATCTCAATTTTCTTCAGATCATCGTTTGCTCGAAGATAAGCTTCATATGTTGCCTTATACTTCTTTTTATCTCTGGCAATAAAAAAATCGGTAGTAATCACCGTAGGATTTTCTCTGGACAGTATCCCTGCATAAACATCAAACGGCACTGCAACACCTCTGATAACATTTTTTAAAATATCCAGAGCCTCTACCAGCGCAGTTTTTCCGGATCCGTTCTGTCCATAAAGTCCTACTATATCCTTCTTATCAATGACACCTCTACTGTTGATGCTTCCATAGTTCATGTACGTAATTTCACCAAAACCAACATTTTTCAGGTTCTTAATAGCAGAACGCATGATCCGTACACTATACTTGTTTTTCATTAATCCACCCCATCATCATGTGTAATTCCAGCAGATGTACTGTATCCCAATAATACAGTAAAACCGACATTTTGTCCAGTTAAACAAAAGCAAAGTCAATACTATCCCAACTCTATACTTTCAATTTCAATTTTCGCCCGCCGTCTATTTCCGTCTTTATCTATATTACATACTCAAAACCAGCGAAGCCCCGGGGTCTCCAAACTTATTGAGGGTCTGCGTTTTTGAGGGTTTGGTTTGAGGGGCTAACTTGAGGGGCTGGTTTGAGGGGCCAGTTTGAGGGGCTGTTATAAAGTCCAGATTGGAAACGGCATCTCTTCGCCATCAATCATGTTTGTTTGATGAGCGTTCTCTCTGAAATGATTGAATTCGGCATTTAACTTCTTATAAGTTACAAAGCCATGCAAGTAGTCATTTTCAGAACTCAGCTCCATGGAAAGTTGCTCCAGTTCTCTTAATTCATCAAGTAGCGAACGCAAATCATCTATCGAAATGTCAATGGTTTTCATCAGTCAAAATCCTCCTCATCAAAATACTGCACCTGACGTGAATCAGATATTGTTGTTGACTGCCTAGATTGACTTCTGGCTGATCTGCTTGCCTGTCACGAGATTGATCTGTATACTGTCATGAGATTAAAAAGAAAGAAGGTCCAGGGTTACTCTCCTAGCACGTCGTGTCACCCTGAACCTATGGTATCAAAACCATGTTCAGTGTATCAAACTTCGAGCTCAGACACAATGAGGTAGATGGTTTTTTATGTTGAGAGCAATGATGCCATCCCTCCGTGCCCGTCCTGTCGCGGCAAGCTGGCCTACCGTGATCGTAAGCGCCGCATCGTGAAAGGCGAAGGCGGCACCCGGAAGTGGCTGATGATCCGCCGGTTCCGGTGCAGCAAATGCATGAAGCTTCACAATGAGTTGCCCAGTGTGGTGCTGCCGTATAAGCACTACGACAGTGAGGTGATCAGCGGTGTTCTAGAGAAGGTCGTCACGCCGGATGACCTGGATTCCGAAGACTACCCATGTGGTGCGACTATGCTGCTCTGGATCCAGTGGCTACAGAAGAATCTGAAGCGCATCGAGGGATATCTCCGTGCTGCGGCGTATGAGCTGTCCGACTACGACAGCCACACGCTTCTTGCCGGGACATCATTGCTCGCATCCCTCCGAAAATCAAACAGACGATGGCTGGAACAGGTCATCCGGACGATCTACAACAGTGGTGGGTTTCTGGTCCCGTTTCGGCGATGAGTCTATGCACCTACTTTTGTTTTACCTGTCACAGATCATGACGGTATAGTGAGCTTCATGAAGGAGGTTCACTAACATGATCACGAAAAACAAAGACTGGCAGGACGAGGTCGCGCTCCAGCGTTACACTATGATTACACCACTCCTTTCGGAGGACCTCGATAATGCAAAGCGCATAGCGATGCGGGAAAAGATCGCACAGGATAACTTCACGACCGCAAGATCGCTCTACCGATACGAGAAGGCATACCGTGAAAACGGGTTCCAGGGGCTTCGACCGACGGATCGCCAGAAGCGGCGATCTCAGGCACTGCCGGAAAACTTCGATGAACTTCTGAATGAAGCCATCCAGCTTCGACGAGAAGTTCCGGAGCGCTCGGTAGAACAGCTGATACTGATTCTCGAGCTGGAAGGGCGGGTCGCTCCGGGCGTGCTGAAACGCTCGACACTGGAGAGGCATCTCTACAACGCCGGCTTCGGGTCAGAGCATCTTCGGACCTACAAGGATGCACGGGAGAGCTCCTCGAAGCGCTTCTGCAAGCCACACCGGATGATGCTGATCCAGGGAGACATCAAGTATGGGCCGCTGCTCCCGATCGGAAAACGCGGAGCCAAAGTCAAGACCTACCTGTCGTCGGCGATAGACGATCATTCGAGGTTTGTCATTGCCTCGAAGTTTTATGCCTCTCAGGAGGAAGAGGTCGTAGAGGATACCTTCCGGTCTGTGCTGCTCCGTGCAGGGGCATTTGACCGATGCTACTTTGATAACGGCTCTCAGTACATCGCAAAGCAGCTGAAGCTGTCACTGGCAAAGCTTGGTATCTCGATCTCGCATGCGCCTGTAAGAAGCGGGAAGTCGAAAGGCAAAATCGAGAAATTCCATCAGGTGGTGGATGCATTCGTTCGGGAAAGCAAACTGAAAAACGTCCGATCACTGGATGAGCTCAACCGTCTGTGGAGTATCTACCTCGAGGACCATTACCATAACGATCCTCATGCTGGCATCGCCGAGTACTATCAGTGCCTCAACGCAGATGTTCCGCCGGAAGGGATCACACCACGGCAGGAATGGAATCGGGATACACGTCCACTGAACTTTATCGATGTCAGTACCATCGCAGAAGCATTTCTGCATCATGAAAATCGACGGGTCGACAAGGGCGCATGTATCCAGTTCAGAGGCAGGCGGTATGAGACGAAACCGGAGCTGATCGGCTTAAAGGTTGAGATCGCCTATGATCCGGCGAATCCAGAGATCCTTACGATCAGCCATCCGGGTATCGACCCATTTACTGCAAAACCGCTGGTGATCAGCGGCTACTGTGCTCAGGCACCGTCTTTGCCTCCATCGATGCAGCCAGAGACGCCGAAGACCTCCCGACTGCTGGATGCTCTCGAAGCACGGCACAAGGAATCGAAACGACTCATGACCGATGCCATCTCCTTTGCAAACTACGGAAAGGAGGGACGAGCTCATGTATGAAGCATTCTTTGGTATGATCCATACTCCGTTCACCAGAGACCTTCCACCGGAGTGTCTGTATGAAACGAAAGCGATGAGTGATGTGCTCGGCCGTCTGATGTACGTTGCCGACAAGAAGCTGTTTGCGGTGATCACCTCAGAACCGGGCTGTGGCAAATCCACGCTGCTCCGTAAGTTCGATGCCATGCTTCCGAAGGACGAGTACATCCTTCTGTACCTGTCGGATTCCAAGCTTACGCCGAAGTGGTTCTATAAGGGGCTTCTGGAACAGCTTGGTATCGATTCGGGCTTCTATCGCGGAGATGCCAAGCGTCAGCTGCAGGCATCAATCGAGATCATTCAGGGAGTCCAGAAAAAGCGGGTGGTCTGCATACTTGATGAGGCGCACCTTCTCGATAAGGAAATGCTCGAGGAGTTCCGCTTCATGCTGAACTACAAGTTTGACTCTGAGAGTCCGATGGCCCTGGTGCTTGCCGGACAGACGGAGCTCTGGGACCGAAAGCTGAAGCTGCAGCGATACGCCGCGATACGACAGCGGATCGATATCTACTGCACGGTGCCGCCTCTTGACCGTGCGGAATGCGAGGACTACATCAATGCGCATATGCAGTACGCAGGCTGCACACAGAACATCTTTACTGACTCCGCCATCGATCGGATCTATCAGATCTCGACTGGTGTCCCACGGATGGTGAATCGAGTCTGTGAAAAGAGCCTGATGTATGCCAGCCAAACGCAGAAGCGGCTGGTTGATGACCACATGGTCAGCTATGTGGCCGAACACGAAATGCTTGTTGTGAATGAGTAAGCGAACGCCGCCGAAGATAATCTCCGGCGGCGATAACCCATACGACGTTCATGACGCAAAACTGAGCAGCTCAGCGACAACTCATGAGAGCAGTTCCATGACAGCTCATGAAATCAACAACACTTTGATATCCGTAACTCCGCAGCTCATTTTCGTAATTTATTTTTTCATCTCCATATTCTTTATTCTCGTGTCCTTGCACCATAAATCCCGCAATTATTCCCATCTTAATCTATATTGCCTATACTACTCATCCGGTGCTCGCCCAACAGCGGGCACCGGATTTTCTGTTGCGTAGCCTATTCATGAATGTCTAGCACATTACTATCATAGATACTTTTCTATCGTCTGATACAAGCTAACCAGTCTGCCATCTCCCAAGCCATCATAATCGTGAGCCTGATTGAATTCAAACCTCCCATGAAATGCATCCATTCTCCCCGCTGCGCAGAATACCGGATGGTTTCAATTCCATTTCTATATAGATATTCCGCAAGTAAATAACTCACATCGCCGCAGCTTCCTCTAGGAAAATCATCGAGCGCAATATCATGAATAAAGAGCCCTTTCCGGTGGGCAGTTTCTATTGCTTTTCGGTATCTTTCTACCAAATGCTTAATCTGATTATCTGTCATGATTGTTCTTTCTATAATAAAGCTATGACTACATCTCCCTCATCAGACTGCCAATGTCGTCGTCCACAACCGCAATCTCCTTCCGAAAAATCCTATCGCAGACTTTGTATTTTATATAGATTTAAGAATTTGTTTATTTTTTGTTCCCGGGGCCTGGCCCCAATGTCGTCAACTTAACATTTAGACTCACGCGAAAGCGTGGGTCTTATTTTTTGCAAATAAATTTTTAAAAGACTTGACAAAACCTCCCAAAAGTGAGGTCGCTTCGCGACCTTGTCAGTCAAGGGGATGTTCGCAGCGGCGCGAACCCTTAACCGCACTTCAAGGAGGTCAGTCTTATGAATCGAATCAACATCTGCAAAAACATTATTCAATCCATCCGTGATTATATCACAAATCCGGATAACCTCGATGCTTATCGTGAAAAAAATCGCTTCGTTCGTAAACGGAAACTATCGATTTTTCATGTAATCATGTACCTGCTCTTCACCTCGAAAGCGTCCATGTATCAGAATCTTTTCAAAATCCGAACGGAGCTGAATAAGCTTGAATTTCCTGATGTTTCCAAGCAGGCACTGTCTAAATCCCGGCAGTCTATTCATCCGGATTTATTTCTCTCGCTCTTTAACATCTCCGTAGATCTGTTTTACAAGCAGTTGCCTAAAAGACGAACATGGAACGGATATCATCTTTTAGCTGTTGATGGTTCCAAGATCGAACTGCCGAATTCGAAATCCAACTTCGAATTCTTTGGTAAAATGTCGACCTATCCAAATACAGAGCGACTCTTCACTTCGGGGCTGGCATCGATCATCTATGATGTTCTGGACGATTACATCGTCCATGCTTCTCTCAGTCCGTATTTTGCCTCAGAGCGTGCGGCAGCGAAGGAGCACATCGCAAATCTGGAATCGCTTGAGATCTTCGCCGATAACAGCATCGTCATATTTGATCGAGGCTATTACTCTGAAGGCATGTTTCGCTTCTTTTCTGAACGAAATCATCTTTGCCTTATGCGCTTGAAAACCAACACAAAGATAGTTAAAAACTGCAAAGGCGATACCATGTCCATCCTACCGGGCAACCCAAAATCCGAAACAGAAGATGTAAAGATACGCGTCGTCAAGGTCGACCTCCCGAATGGGAACGAGGAATATCTCGCTACAAACATCTTTGATCCAGGCATCACGCCGTCGATGTTCCGTGAACTTTATTTCTATCGCTGGCCGATCGAAGTGAAGTACAGAGAGCTCAAAAACCGCCTGTGCCTTGAAGAATTTTCAGGAGCAACTGCTGTTTCGATCATGCAGGAATTCTATATCAATGTTCTTCTCTCAAACCTTGCATCGCTTATCAAAAACGAGGCCGACAATAACCTGCAAATCCCTGCAGAAAGCGCCAACAAGCACCGATATCAATCGAACAGGTCTTTTATCATCGGCTGTCTCAAAGGCTTACTTCCTAAGATCCTGTGCGGCATTTTCAAACCGACCTGTATCGATCGATTATACAAGGAAACGCTCCGAACCAAAGGAAAGGTGCTACCAGGCAGATCCTATCCGAGGAAAAAACTCAAGCTGGTGTGCCGAAAGCATTTCAACAACAAAAAGGTAGCGTTTTAATTCTGCTCAAAATCAATACTGTTGAAGGGGCTTTTAACGAAGCTCTGTTAAAGTGCGCCTTCTTTAAAGATTTTTCTCTGGCATCAAATTTTCCGCTGCCTTTGTGGTATCATTCTTCTGGCAACTAATTTTAAGTTGACCTTGAGTTGACGACATTGGGGTCTGACCCCATAAAGTTTTTCTAAACTGAATCTAAACCGAAGTTTATAGGGTCAGACCCCATTAAATTTTGCTCCGGTGTTTGCTGAGGCAAACACCTACGCCCCTAAAGTCGGATTGTGGTCATCCGACTTTAGCCCTTCGGGCACAGTGCATAGCACTGTGGAATATCGCTCCGGTGTTTGCTGAGGCAAACACCTACGCTCTAAAGTCGTCAGCAGTCGCGGTAGAGGCAGTCGGTTTTCGTGCACTGCCGGCAGTCGTGGGTGCTGCGCGAGGTGAGGGTGTCCGCGGCAGGGACATTGGCCTCGGAACAGGATGCCCCGAGCTTCAGCGGGTTGACCTCCTGCGCGAGGTACGCGCCGTCGGGCGCGGTTTTCGCCTGACGTGTGCAGCCGATGAAGGCCGTGATGGACTTGCTCGGGACCATGAGGAGGGCGTCGGTCAGCGTGATGCCGCACCACTTCTGCATGTCGAGGATGCGCGCGAAGTCCGTCTGAAGCGCGAGCGGCAGATCCCCGTAGCCGGGCGAGTAGCGCGGGCGGAGTTGATAGCCACGTTCAGCCTCCTGTGCGCGAAGCTTCGCAACCTCACGGTCTGCGTAGGACTCGATCATCTCGGCACCCGCTGCCTGGTAGATGATGGAATCCGTCATGCTGGCAACTTCCCCCCGCTTTATGAGCAGGTCAATGCCGACGCCGATGGTGGCTGCAAACATATACGCGTCGTCGCAGCCGGAGAGGTTTCGATAGAGATCCCGCGAGCGGATTGTGAGCCCCGCGATCTCGACGCGGTCGGGTGCTTCTGTGCGGACGGGAAAGCGTCGGGAGATGGCGCGCGGCGTCGCGGCCGCCTGCATTCGCCCGATACACAGCTGGATGCGCGCGTCGATCTCCGGCGTCGGTGTGATTTTTCGGTAGCCGAGGTAACGGTAGACCTCGCGGAGTCGCATGTCGATCATAGTGCCCTTCACTTTCCGATGAGTGATACGAACGAGGACGCAGAGGAGAGGGTGCGTTACGGATGCACGTGGGCTTCCGGCATCCTCCGGCTGCGTCCCGATGGGTAAAAGTATATCAGATCTTCAGAATCTCGCTCAGGTTCCGCTGGATGGCCTCAGCGACGTCCGGCTTGTTCATCGAGTAGACGTGAACATTTTTTATACCGTTGGCAAAGAGGTCGATTATCTGGTCGGTTGCGTAAGCTATGCC
>OIZA01001036.1_pt1 | contig 10868 bp, 7 predicted proteins | sample 1588381 | NCBI WGS metagenome assembly OIZA01 (sample SAMN03283277) | human gut metagenome | biome: human-associated habitat; material: feces | host: Homo sapiens | place: Peru | collected 2012 | reverse complement strand
AATTAAAGAATGAACAAAAATTTGTTATTTATCAACTTCAATATTTAAAAGATGGTGGAATTGGTTGTTGTGTTATCCCGAGATCTAATTTTAATAATTCAACATCTAAAACTAACAACTTTAAAAAAATATTATTGGATAACTGTCAGATTATTAAAATAATAAATTGTAATAGTAAAGTATTTGCTCCGGCTGCTAATGTTGAATGTACAATTTGCGTCTTTAAAAAATGTAAATCTTCAAACTTTGAAACCAATATTATTGATTATTCAGATGATGGTTACACAGTTAAAAAGAATATAAGACTTAAAACATCTGAACCTAACCCAAAGAGTTATAAAACAATTTTAAAATTAAATGAAGATTGGAATTATGTTCAACCTTTAGATGTTCCAAAAAATATTAAACAACTTATAGCAAATTATAATATTGATTATAATACAATTATAAACAAACAAAAGATTTTAAACAATGATTATAATATTTCATATTTCGAGTACATTAAAATTAGAGAATTTAAAGAGTGGAAACAAATAAAAATTGGTGATTATTTCGATTTATTACCACCTGGCAAAATAGATGGAAATAAAAGAAACACAGAAGAAGGAATATATAATTTAGTTTCAACAGGTCAACAAAATAATGGAATTATAAAAAATGTAAATGTTTATGAATATGATGGTGAAGCTAATCAATATTTAACTGTTGCAATGTATGGAACAACAGGATCAACATTTTACCAAAAGAATAAATTTATTGTCAATCATAATGTCAGAATTTTAAAGCCTAAAAATAAAATGAAAGAAGAAGAAATAAATTTATTTGCTTTAATGATCAATTATTATTTAACTAAAAAATATTCTTATTCCAATGGTTTAAGCATTTCAAAACTTAAAAACGAAATTATTAATTATCCTAAATTTTAATTTATTTATTTTTTTTTAATTTTAATAAAATTAAAAATAAATTTTTATTCTTCTTTATTTTCTTCTATTTTTTCAATTGTTTCATCAACATTTGAATCATCATGATATTTAATTTGTTTAATCTCTATTTTATTAAACATATTATTTATTGTTCCAAGCATATAAGCCATCAAAGATAAACAAAAAATAAAATAAGAAAAAATAAGACTTAAAGTCATATTTTGATTCTGTTTCTCACAATCACACATTATTATAATCAAAATAAATTAAACAATAATTTAAATAAAAAATAATCTTTATATCTTTAATTTAAATTGCTTTGAAAATATATAAACTTTTATATGTCAGATTTTCAAAATAAAATTAAATCAAAATATAAAAATTATGCACTTAAAAAAGAAAATGAAAACTATAATAAATTATGTGGAAAAACAGAAATAAAATTAAATAAGGTTCAACAATTTTTAGGGAAATATGTTCAAAAAGAAAATAGAATATTATTATTTCATGGAATAGGTAGTGGGAAAACTATAACAATGATTCATATGTGCGAATCTGCTGATTTACACGGGAGAATGTTTATTGTGACTCAAGCTTCATTAATTGGCTCTTTTTATGATGAAATAATAAAATATGATGTTATGACAAACAATTATAAATATATTGAAAAACATGAATATAATTTTTTACAAGAATATGAAAACATAAAACAAGAAGGAAAGATAAACAGAGATATAAAAAAAAGATATAAGAGTTACATGGATCAAATAAGAAAGAGAATAATAAAAAAATATCGTATTATGTCATATGAAAGGTTTTGCAGTGTTAATAGATACGATATAAGCGATGAACAATTATTAATTATCGATGAAGTTCAAAATATAGTTGGTTTAAATAATACTCGATACCACCAAACAATAAGAGATATATTAAAATCTGAACAATTTGGATATGGCAAATGTGGAATTATATTATCTTCTGGAACTCCAATTTATGATAATTATAAAGATTTTTTTTTAACTTTAAATTTATTAACTCCAGATAAACCATTTGATTATAAAATATTATCAAATCAAGACGTTCCGATGAAAGAAAAAAAGAAATTTTTAAATGATTTATTGGTATTTATAAATCATCATGTTTCATATTATGAACCTTCAAAATCTAAATCTATTGTTTATCCAAAACGTGAAATAATGACGGTTGAATGTCCAATGTCTGATTATCAATTTAAACAATATGATAAAACAGGAATAAATTTAAAATTAACGGAATCAGTTGAATCTTTACCAGTTAATTTCTTTTTAGGTCCTCGTTTAGTTTCTAATTTTGCATTTCCAAAAATAAGAGATAAGAGTAAAGGAATTAAGGTAGGAGATATTAAACTTGAAAATTTACATAAATTTTCATCTAAATATCACACATTATTAAGTTTTATTTTAAAACCAAAAAATAAAAAAGAGAAAATAATTATTTATTCATCTTTTGTTAATGAATATGGAATTAAATTAATTAAGCGAATATTAGAAGTTAACGGTTTTAAAGATTATAAAAATATATATAAAAATGGTGAAAAAATAGATAAAGATGTTGAAGATTATAAAACCTTTGCCTGTTTTTCAGGAAAAGAAACAGATAAATATAGAAATGAAATTAAAAACTTTTATAATAATGAAAAAAATAATGATGGCAAAAATTTAAGAATTATTTTATTATCTCCGGCTGGTAAAGAAGGATTATCATTATTTGGAGTTCGTCAAATTCACATTATGGAGCCTTATTGGAATATGTCAAGAATTGAGCAAATATTAGGTAGAGGATACAGAAGATGTAGCCATCGATTTTTGCCACCAAAAGATAGAGATTTAAAAGTTTATATTTATTTAGCAACTATTAAAGAAAGAAAGGAGAAAAAAGAAGATAAAAAAATTAAAAAAATGGATTACATTAAAAAGGTGATGTCTGTTGATAAATATATTTTTGATTTAGCGCAAAAAAAGGATATAATGAATAAAGAATTTAATGATTTATTACGTAAAAATTCGATAGATTGCGAATTATTTAAAGATGCAAACGGAATTAAACGTTGTCAGAAATTAGAATTAAATATTGAAAGTATGGAAAGAGGACATATTAACAAAATTTAAATTTTAATATTTTATTTATTATTTTAATAAAATAATAAACCGAATTAATTATTTTAACTTTTAAATTTAGATTTATAAAAATGTTTAAACAAACTAATATAAATTCTGATTTTGAAAATTATGTTTTTAAAGGCGTTAAAAAAAATAAAAATGGAATTCTAACACTATATATTTATGTTAAACCAAAATACCCAACTAATTATCCAAAAATATTATTTTGTGTTTTTGTGAAAACAAATCATGATACTTATTTATTTACTAATAAATGGAATTATTACAATTATTTAAGAAAGTCAAATTTAAATCTTAAACATAAATTAACAAGTGATTTAAAAGGTGAAGAATTTAAAAATTTTAATGAAGAGCTTAAATTTAATATTATGGAAATAAAAAAATTTAGAGATTATAAAGATATTAAAGACAGTCAATTTGTTTATTATTTTAAAAATGAAGAAATAACAGACGATTTAATAAAAACTATGATTCCAATTGTTATTAATGGTATAGATAATGATAATTTATGTTATATCTTTTTTAATTATTTGACTTATTATTTTAAAGTCAATATTAAAGAAATGAAAGAAACAACAGAATTTTTAAATCTTGTTTGTTATAAATTGAAATTAAAATATTATGATTAATTTTTATTTACTCAATTTATTAAATTATTAATTTAATAAATAAACAAATTAAATCTCTAAATATTGTTTAAAAAATTTACACATCATATTAATCTGATTTTCTTGTATAAATCCATCTTCAAAGTGATTAAAAATAATTGTTTTAATTTTTAGATCTTCAATTAGTTTTTTATGTTTATTCCATTCTTCGAATTGCCGATTAATTCCAGCAAATGGAATATTATGAATATTAAAATTGATATGTTTATTTAAATCTTTAAATGGTTCAATGCTAATAATTAGCTCATCAAAATTATAATTTTTATATATTTTTCTTGTGTCTTCTATTTTCTCATAATTAATATGTGTATTATCAAGAATAATATAATTGTAAGTTTTAGATTTGATTAAATTTTTAAATTTATTAGTATAATTTTTTGAAACTATTGGCTCATATTCTTTAGTGAACACATACCCATTTTCTGTGTATCTAAAATCATCTTTTGATAAAATATAAGTTTTTTTATTATTTGAAGTTAAATAATCATATAATTTTTTACAAACTCCTGATTTACCACATCCAGCGATTCCATTCATATAAATAATCATTTTCTTATCTTTATCAATATTTTTTATATTTTGTATTATTTTATCGATTGATTCGACATTTTGAAACTCCATATTTTGAATGATTGGATAATTATCAAAGTTAACAAATTTAATACTCATATAAAAAATATAAAATTATTCAATTATGAAATTATAAATAAAATAATATGATTTATAACTTTAATTTATCAATTTTTATAATTTTAATAAAATTATAAAATGGCATCCAATAATATTATTAGAGTTAAATCAAACGATGATAATGATTTATTTTTATCCCGGGATCCAGAAATTACATTTTTTAAATCTGTTTACAGAAGATACACAAATTTTGCGTCTGAAGTTGTTAAGGTTGATTTTGATTCTGATGTTGATTTATCAAGTTTTATTAATGTTCAAATACCAAAACGTGCCGATTTGATGCATAGCATTTATTTAGAGGTTAAACTTCCAGAATGTTATTATCCTAAAGATATAAAAGATGATGAAAGATATAAATTTTTAAATGATAATATAAAATTAATTCAAGATTTTATAAGCATTAACAATAAATTTTATAATAATTTTAAAAATTTAGTTAAAGATCAAAAACTATTTACGATATGGCAAAATGAATTATTAAATGAATATCGAATTTATAATATTTGTGATGACCAAGGATTTAATAAAAATATAAATATTATTATTGAATTGATCAATGATTTATATAATAAATCATATAGCACACAATTAAGAAACTATAATAATTTAATGATTAATTTAAATAATCGACAATTGTTCGATTTAAATTATGATTCTGATTTATCAAAAATAGAAGAAATATTAAATATTGTAATTTGGAATGATAAAGATTTTTATATTTTAGTCAATCAATTATTATATAAATTAATCATAACAAGAGATTTAAAACCATCTTATAAATATGCTTGGATTGATAAATTAGGTTATTCAATGATTGAATATATTGATTTATATATTGGAGGATTAAAAATAACGAGAGAATACGGTCAAGTTATGGATATAATGACAGAATTTAAACAATCTGAAATTAATAAAAAAGCTTATAATTCATTAATTGGAAATATTAAAATATTGACGAATTTTGATGAAAATTATAAACCAGAATATATATTATTAATTCCTCTTCAGTTTTGGTTTTGCCAAAAATATAATATGTCTCTCCCATTATTAGCTTTAAAATATAATGATATAAATTTAAGATTTAAATTTAGAGAATATAAAGATTTGGCATATATTGAAAAGCCAATTTGGTACACTGATAATTTAGAAGATGAAATAAATAAAAGATACGGAGAAGATTTATTTGATAATTCAAAACTTCAATTTAATTTATTGGTTGAATATATATTTTTAGATAAACATGAAAGAGAGCAGTTAGTTAAAACTAAACATAATTATATTATTGAACAAGTCCAGAATCATAAGGAAATATTAGACAATACAATTTTAGATTTAGAAAATAATGATTTAAATATTAGAATTTTAGATTTTAAGCATCCAACAAAAGGATTTATATGGACATTTCAACCAAACAATTATTATAATAATTTCAATAAATTTATAAAATGCCAATTTTGCAGATATGATATAAATAATTTATCACCAATTAAAAAATGTAATATTTCATTAAATCATAATATTTTAATAAGTCAAGATAATAAATATTATGAAGATGTTGAACCTTATGAACATTTTAAAAACTCTGGGAAAATAGGAATATATAGTTATTGGTTTTCTTTATTACCAAATGAAACACAACCAACGGGAAGCTGTGATTTATCAAAAATAAAAGAGGTATTATTTAATTTAGATATAAATAAAGAAATATTTAATAATCAAAATGAAGAAAAATTTTATGTTTTTAATTGTTATGCAATAAATTATAATATTTTACAAATTCAAAATGGATATGCAAATATTTTATATAATTAATTTTTATTTTTTAACAAATTAATCAATTTGTTAAATTAATCAATTTGTTAAATTAAACAATTTGTTAATTTAATATTTTTTTTATTAAATTATTAATTTAATAAAAATTTAATTTTTAAATTTCGAAAAATAAATATTTTAACTTATATTATATAATTAAATCGATAATGTCGTCTTTTAGTTCTACTTTTGACCCTATTGATAGAAATAACAGGGTTAATAAATGTCCTTGTGTTAAAAAATCAACATCTAAACCTTTCGGTTCTATTAAATCAATGGTGAACTCTTCTCCTTTTGTTTATGGTGCTAAAAAAGTTACATTTAGTGTTAAACAAAGAGAAACATTTTGGCAGCCTTATTTTGGTCTAAGAAACGGACAGATTGAAAGAGCATTAATTTTAGATTATGTTATAAGCGAAAAGAAACCACAAAATATTTTAGATAAACCAATTTCTCCAGCTCTTGCTTTAACTCTTTTATTGTTAGAAAATGATGTTTTTAAAACAAATGGATTAAAAAAATTCTTAGATACTGATAATTCTGTTCGTGTGAATGTTTATGATTCTTCTACTAAGAAAGAGGAATATATACAATATTTACCTGGATATTTAAATATTCATGCTGCAGATGTTAATATTAATAAATCAACAGGTAAATTTGAATATGATACTTCAACCGGTAAAAGTTATATGATTAATGATGGAGTATTTAAAAAACTTTCTGGATTTCCTCATGGTGTTAAATCTTCAGATATTGAAGTTTTACGTGGTGCTTATGGTTATGGTCCTGCCTGTATTGGTGCATTTTTAAATATTTGTAAATTTAAAAAGGAAATTATTCCAGATTTAATTTGCGGTATTTTAATCGCTGAAGATTCTGGAATGACTGTTGGTGATGCTGTTGATGCAGTCCAACAATGGACCGGTTTTATGCCACAAGATAAATATTTTGACTTCTCAATTATTGCAAATCTTGGCACTTTCCGCATCCTTTCCATTCTTGAAGAAATTGGAACTTATTTCCTTTTATCTCTGTTAGGCCATACTTTCAAAAAAAATATTCATTTCCATTTCCAATTAACACCCGCAGAGCGCAAAGCGTTTGAAGCTGGATATTTAATTGGTGATGTTAATTCAGATTTAACAAGATTTGCAAGATATATTATTAATAACCGTTTATATCTTGAAAAAAGCATTGAAGTCTTCAGTATTTCAACACCTTGCATTATGAACACTGATGGAAATGTTGTTGATTCACATTTAGAGCTTGGAGATTATAAACGTGATTTTTATGGTCTTACATTATTTGAAAATAACCCATTATTAGAGGCTTTAAATATTGGCAAATGTTTAGAAGATATTAAAGAGCTTAATTATTTAGTCAATCCTTTACCTGGTTATACCATTTCCGAATTAATGAATAAAAATATTACTGGATGTTTTATCACTGAAATTGTTAAATCTATCGAAGATTTATCCAAAGAAAGAGATGCGTCAATTATGAAACAAAAAATATCCGCTGATTTGAAGATTGCACCAAGAGCATCAGATACTGCATTTGATTATAAATATTCAAATCCTTTATATAGAGCAGAATCTAAATTAGGTCCAAGTGATATATTTATTAATGAGGTTTTGACTGTAGCATTTAATAATCCTTTTAATGATACTGAAATAATGAGCAATATAACAACTACAACAAAAGAAATTAAACATTCTTTAAATTTATCTTCATCTGATGCTTTAGTAAATTTAATATTGAGCAATATTAATAATCAAGAAGTTAAATTTAATGTTATTGGAACTAATATTACTTCTACTGCTATATCAGTAGATTCAACAATAACATTTTCAAATATAAAAGATATCATAATTCCAGATTTTGATTTTGAATATGGAGATCAAAAAATACGCTTAAGAGCTATTTTAATGCCAAAATCTCTCAATGGTTCAATTTATTCTGATGATATAACATTAACATGTTCAACAGCACCAACTACTAGCGTTGCTAGTAAATGGAACACACAAAATTTAGATATATTAATTTATTCCATTCCTGATTTATCTTTACCCACTATTATTGAAAAAATTAACAAATTATTAAAAGACAATAACTGCACATTAGAGAAACAAATTAATTCTATTTGCACCCCTGGTGGAAATGTTAAAATCAATGATGATACAGTAGATAAAATTACTATTGCACTTGATAAAATCGGTCTTGCAATTCTTCGTATTTGCTTAATTAACGCTTTCTGTAATAGCTACAGCTTAGACCTTAGTCTACAAAACGACGCAATGAGGCGTTTCTATAATATTTTCATCGGTTATGTCCGCGATTATGTTGATATTTCCGTTACCACTTTAAAATAAAAAATAAAGAAATTTATTAATTTATTAAATTAATAAATCAAATTTAAATTTTAATTCCCACTTCTTTTATTTTTAAAACCTTCATAATCAATAATAAAAAATAATTTTTTAAAAATATTCATATTTATTTTAATTTCTCTGTTTTCCACATATTCTTGAACCATAGATTTTAATATTTCAATAAAATAACAACAATTTTCAACAAGATATAAATAAAAATCAATAATATTATCTTTATTATTCTGTTTTAAATATATGTTATTCAATAAATAAAATATTTCTGTATATCTTCCTGTATTATCTATTCTTTGGATGACATCAGAAACTTTAATATTATATAATTTTTTAAATTCACCAAACTCGATATTTGGCACAATAAAACGACTATTTAAATAAAATGAATTGTCTTTAAATCCTAAATAATAATAAATCTCATAACAAAATATACCACCTTTATAATAATAATTGATTGACTTTTTTTTATTACAATTAATATATCCTCCTGCTAAATCTATTTTTAAAATATTAAGTTTATATTTTTGATTAATAAAATCTATAAAATCGGCAAATTCAACAAATGATTTAAAATATTCGAAAATATAACTTATTTTTCCTTTATCTTGAAAAGTATAATTAATATAAGCCGTATTATTATATATTTCAATAATTGCCAAAAGATTTATATTATTAAAACAATATAAAACAAAACCATCATTATTTTTATAAACATAAAAATCTTCATATCCATATAAAGTATCTGATTTAACAATATAACCCTCTATTTCTCTAAAATTAAAATTGTCTTTTATTTCTGTTTGTTTTTCATCTAATATTTTAATTTGCTCATCATCTTTTATTATTTCAAATTCATATTTTGTTTTTATTTTCTTTTGAACTGATGGATCAGTATGATAATAATCACAATTATAATCTCTATTAACCAATTTTAATTTTGTATTAGTTGGAAATATAACCTCTTCCTCATATGGAATCATGCTCACCGTTTCAATACATAAAAAATAATAATCTTTTGGAACTTTGATTTTTAATAATGTCCAGCCAAAACTAGAATCTGATTTTTTTTTATAAAATGGGTCTCTAGTTGTTGATAAAAATCCCTTTTCTATAAATATATCATTGATATCTAAATTTTTTATATATGAATCATCTTCAACAAATCGATAAACATAAAAATCATTATTAAATTTAGATGAATTTTTATTAACATTGTAAATAATATTATTGACCTTATTTATCAATTTATTCAATAAATAATTATTCTTTTTTTCTGAAAATCTTAAATACCCGTTTATTGTTTTATAAGATTGAAGAGAATAATATTGAATTAATTCAAAGGCATCATTTTCGACTATATAATTGTAATGATCAAGAAGTAAATTAAATGAAAATTCATAATTTTTTAATTCATTATAAATTTTATTGATTTCATCATTTGAAACAATTGGAGAATTAATAATATTATTGTTTAATCCATAATAAATAATTTCTGATCTCTTATAATATGGTGTTATATGATTTAAGACTTTCATTGGAGCATAAGAAGGTCGTTCTTTTAATGTTAATTCTTCTCCTTTGGTGTCAATATTATATAAAACTTCGATATATGTATTAAAATAAACTTCTAAATCAAAATTATTTAAAAAAGCAATAAAATAATTATATTTGTTTTCATGATTATTTTTAAATGGATGATTTTTATATTTATGTTCTATTAATTCCTGTCTTTTTTCTACGAATTCCTTTAAATATTTTTTAGTTATAAATCTATAATTTTCATGAAACACTTTATTATAAACATCCTCTTTTTCGATTAAATATAAGTTATCGCTTTTTATATCATATAAAGCAATTTGATATTTAAGTTTTGATATATATTTTTTTTGTTCTTTTTGTTTTTCTTCGCTTAATGTATTATCCAATTTATATAAAAAATGATACAATCCATAAACAATATCGGAATCTTGAACAAATGTTTTTTTGCCGTTTCTTGTGTTTATTAATTCCATAAGCTTTATAATTAAACTTAGTAAATTTAATTATTATTTTAAGCTTTAAAATCTAAGTTTTAAGCCATTAAATTCCTTAAAAATTTATTTCATTAATTTTTTATAAAGCTAAAGCTTTTAAAAAAATTGATTTAATCGATAAATCGAATAAATTAATTTTTATTTAATTTGCCTTCGCTCATTAAATAAAAATTGATCAAAATAAATAAATTCA
>OIZA01001034.1_pt1 | contig 10882 bp, 7 predicted proteins | sample 1588381 | NCBI WGS metagenome assembly OIZA01 (sample SAMN03283277) | human gut metagenome | biome: human-associated habitat; material: feces | host: Homo sapiens | place: Peru | collected 2012 | reverse complement strand
CGCGTCACCGCCGACATCAGTGTTCCTAGTCTCACATTATATATGAACTTTTTTCAGTTGACAAGTACTTTAACGCACTAATCTGTTGCATTTTGCGCCTGTTTGTTCTGAATCCGCGGGAAACGGACCGATGCCTTGAACAGATCCCCATCCAGACTGATTGAAAATTCTCCGTCCATTAACGCCGTAAGATTCTTTGCGATCGAAAGGCCAAGCCCGCTTCCTTCCGTGGTACGCGCCGTATCGCCGCGTATAAAACGCTCTGTCAGTTCTGTCGTATCCACTTTAAGTTCCTGTTCGGAAATATTTTTTATGGAAAATTCCATCTCCGTGTCCGTAACTTCGACCGTCACATACACTCTTGTATGTGCCAGCGCATATTTTGCCACATTGTTATACAGATTTTCCACCACACGCCAGATGCGTCTGCCGTCTGCCATAATGTAGACCGGCTCTTTGGGCAGCTTTGTGATCGTCGTCAGATCCTTTGCTTCAAATTTCTCATTGAATTCTCCGCCGGTCTGATAGATCAGTTCTACAAAATCTATGCACTGCATATGAAGTTCAATATTTCCGGAACTGATCTTTGATGCCTCCACGAGATCCTCGGTAAGCTGCTTTAAGCGCTGTGCCTTGGAGTCCAGAATGTCAACATATTCCCGCAGATGCTCGTCCTCGATATGCTCCATTTTTATGAGGTTTACATAATTTATAATAGATGTGAGCGGGGTCTTGATATCATGGGAAACATTGGTGATCAGATCCGCTTTCATCCGCTCGTTCTTGGTATTTTCATCTACCGCGTAGTAAAGGCCATCACCGATATTGTTAACCGCATTGGCCATCTTTTTGTTTGCCTCATAAAAGCCCTCTGTATCAATTTTAAATTTGAGGTTACCCTCTGCGATTTTATTCACACCCTCTAATAATCTCGTCTTCTGAATGCCATTGCGCAGCTGATATATGGAAGCTCCCACCATAATGCCTGTCACACCAAACAGTGCAAGCATACTGTGATGTACAAATACCGCATACAGCAGCAGGAAGATTATCAGACTTCCTCCGAGAAAGCAGACAAGTATCCTCGCTGTCACACGAATGTTCTTAATAATCTTTGCGATGCCGGATATCAGCCAGTATAGAAAACTGCTCTTCCAGAGCATCTCGGCTTTTACCCTTCGGACCAGGCTAAGATAAAGCACCAGAAACACACTGTCGCATACATAGGTCATCGTTCCCGCCATGATAAGCATGCCCGGAATCTTCCAGTCACCATAAACGATCTGCATTGCTGTGACCGTAGTTACAACCACAAACAGCAGCAGCGCAATAAAAACAAACTCTGTCTTTATCCGGTCGATCCAGCACAGGCGAACCTCCGTTTCCTCACCATCCACACGTCCTGCCGCCATGGTGATCAGCACAAGCGTCATGATAAATGAGATCACGCTGCCCGCAAGAAGGAAGATTCCTCCGATGATCCACGGGTGATACTGCTGAAACTCGCGGTTGGCAGCCGCAAAGGAGTCCTGATATGGGAAATCCGTGTCAACCGAGATCAGAACGACCGTATTCTCCCCAACCGCTCCCGTCATATGCTCAAGCTGATCGTAAAAATAATCCTCCATGCCCTCGACATTCGTCCTCATGCGCAGCGAAACATTGTCATAATAAAAATAGCTCCCGAAATCTTCCAGGGCATTTTTCATTTCATCCTGTGCTTCCTTGTCCGTCATGTTGGTATATATGTCAGAAGGATTTTCATTTTCGATCACATAGGTAACGATCGTATCATCCGCTGTCTTTTCCATTTCCGCGACATTGGAAGTCTCTTCCCAGTATCCGGCCTCATAGTCACCTGTTCCGCTGATCCAGTATTTTACATTGGAATCATTCACATCATATTTATTGAGATAACGTTTATAAAGTCCGATATCCGTCCCGATATTATCAAGCACCTGTTCTGTCATCTGGGAAATGCGTTTTACCTGCGCTTCATCCATCGTACCGTCTTCCAGACGCTGATGCAGGCTTTTTCCCGACAGCGGCGTGTAATCCTCGTTTATAATTCCCCGCTCATCTTCCGTATGACCGTTATCAGCCCATTTTAACAGATCCCCAAGCCGGTAGCATATCCCCTGCTCTTCCTTTTCTCCTTCGCCGCCCTGTTTTGCTGCGCCGATCCTTCCACTTGCATAGGACATCACATCTATTACCTTGTCTTCATCATAGACCCCGTCCTTTTCAAACTGCTCCTTTAAGGTCACATACTTGATGATCTCCTGTGATGTTTTGTGAAACACATCCGCATAATAACCGGAATTGATAAACGACTGATCCCAGATATCATTGGTGTTAAGCATTTTCCGGTCGAACAATGCGCTGAGCAGCACAATTGAGACTACAAGAAGCACTGCAAATATCTGCTGCAATATCACGAGCCATACTTTTGTCCCTGTTGTATACCGAAATTTTCTCATGGAATACCTGCCTTTGTTCCGTTAATTCTTGTCAATTTTATATCCAACACCCCATACGACCTTCAAATAGCGCGGCTCCTTCGGGTTGATCTCAATCTTTTCACGGATATGACGGATATGTACTGCCACCGTATTGTCCGCTCCTATGGCATCCTCATTCCAGATATTTTCATAGATCTGGTTGATGGAAAAAACCTTGCCCTGATTTTTCATCAGAAGCAGCAGAATGTTATATTCGATCGGTGTCAGTTTTACCGTCTCACCATCTACGGTAACTTCCTTTAACTCGTCGTTGATCGTAAGGCCTCCGACCTGATAGACCGCCTGCCCGTTTTCAGCCGCATTTCCAAGCTTTGTATAACGGCGGAGCTGTGACTTCACACGCGCCACCAGTTCTAACGGGTTGAACGGCTTTGTAATATAATCATCCGCACCGACATTCAGTCCCAGGATCTTATCCGTATCCTCCGACTTTGCGGACAGAATAATGATCGGTATACTGCTTTCTTCACGGATCTTTAACGTTGCCCGGATTCCATCCAGCTTTGGCATCATGACATCAATAATCAGAAGATGGATTTCTTCCTCTTCTAATATTTTCAGGGCATCTTCGCCATCATAGGCGCGAAATACCTGATATCCTTCCTGCTGTAAATAAATCTCGATCGCTTCTACGATCTCTTTATCATCATCACAAACTAATATATTCAATTTCTTCCCACCCTTCTCCCCCATTTTATCAGTTATTCTTAAATATAGCTTTCGATAATTCTTAAGCTTTCTTTAAGATTCCTCCTTTTCATCTAAAAGTTTCATGAACTCATCACCGGTGATCGTCTCCTCCTCATAGAGGTATTTTGCGATCTTATGCAGCTTGTCCATGTTTGCAGAGAGCAGCTCTTCTGCATTTTTATAGGCTTTTTTCACGATCGCCACGACCATATCATCAATACTCTTTGCCGTCTGCGGAGAGCAGGAAAGCGTGCTGTCTCCGCCAAGATATGCATTTGTCTCCGTTTCGAACGCAACCATGCCGAATTCATCGCTCATACCGTATTTGGTGACCATCGCACGTGCAAGCTTTGTTGCCTGCTCAATATCATTGGACGCACCGGTTGAGATGGAGTGGAAGATCAGTTCCTCTGCACACCGTCCTCCGGTCAGTGTCGCGATCTTGTTCTCAAGCTCCTCCTTTGACATCAGGTTGCGGTCTCCCTCATCCACCTGCATCGTATAACCAAGCGCTCCCGATGTACGCGGCACGATCGTGATCTTTGTAACCGGTGCTGAATGCGTCTGAAGTGCAGCAACCAGTGCATGTCCGACTTCGTGATAAGATACGGTCAGTTTCTCCTTGTTGGAAAGGATCTTATTCTTCTTCTGATAACCCGCAATGACCGTCTCAATGCTTTCTTCCATATCTTCCTGCGTCACATATGCACGCTTCATCTTAACGGCACGCAGTGCCGCCTCATTGACCATATTGGCAAGCTCTGCTCCGGATGCTCCGGCAGCGGCCCTTGCAATTGCATTAAAATCTACGTTGTCGCCCATTTTTACTTTCTTTGCGTGAACCCTGAGGATTGCTTCTCTGCCCGCAAGATCCGGAAGTTCCACCGGAACTCTTCGGTCAAAACGCCCCGGACGCAGCAATGCCGGGTCTAACACATCCGGACGGTTCGTGGCAGCAAGGATCACCACGCCTTTGGAACCGTCAAAACCGTCCATTTCAGTCAGAAGCTGGTTTAACGTCTGTTCTCTCTCGTCATTCCCGCTCATACCCTGACCATCACGCTTTTTTCCGATCGTATCGATCTCATCGATAAAAACGATACACGGAGCCTTTTCGTTCGCCTGGCGAAACAGATCACGCACCTTGGACGCACCCATGCCGACAAACATTTCCACAAATTCCGAACCGGAGATCGAGAAAAACGGCACATCCGCTTCTCCGGCAACTGCCTTTGCGAGCAGGGTCTTTCCGGTTCCAGGAGGCCCTACAAGGAGCGCCCCCTTTGGCATGGTAGCGCCGATCGAACGATATTTTTCAGGATTGTGCAAAAAGTCCACAATCTCCTGTAATATCTCCTTGGCCTCATCTTCACCCGCAACATCATCAAACTTGATTCCGGTCTCGGACTGTACATAGATCTTGGCATTGCTCTTTCCGAACTGCATCGCGCCCGGACCTCCACCCATCCGCTTCATCATGGATCTGCCGAGCAGTTCCCCGAGTCCTGCAAAAATTACGATCGGTAAGATCCAGGTCAGAAGAAATGAAAGGATCGGGCTCATCTGTTTTTGCACCACACGGTCAAACGAACATCCCGCATCATAGAGACGGTCGACCAGCCCCGGATCCTCAAAGGCTGCCGTCTCATAGTAGTTCGGCTTTTCCGCTTTATCCTGAAAATAGATCATATTATCCTCGATCTGAACCTTGGATACCTCTTTTTTGTCTACCATACTAAGAAATGTCCCGTAGTCCACTTCCTTCACATCCGGCTGCAAAAGCTGCGGCACCAGTAGAAAATTCATTAAAAAAAGAATAACTAAAACCACCATGTAATAAAACATCATCGGTTTTTTCGGTTTCTTCACTTGCTGCATCGCATAATCTCCCTTCCCTGCAAATACGAACTGCTTCTATTTTGATTCATGTTAAATCGCAGTTTTTCATTTGTCAATGCAATTCACACTTTTATTAGAAATTTTATTTACATTTTAGATTTTCCTCGGTTGACATTATTTTTTGCACATCATACAATAATAGCATCTCAAAAAAATGATCGGAGGCACCCGGATGAAAAAACATTATGCTTTTGTTCCTTTAAAGGAAAACGATCTCTCGCTGTTCCGCAGAGCTTTGATCAGCAGCCTGTGGTTCCGTCCGGTATTCGGCGTTTTCATTCTCCTGCTGCTCGGCTGGCTGGGCTTTTCCTATACCTCAGTGTTAAAGGCATCCCCGGTGTGTCTTATTTTTTATGTCCTGGCTGCACTTTTTGCACTTTACGAAACCCTCGGCGAATTTCACCGCCTTTATTTTATCGCACGCTTAAAAAAGTCCTCTCTGCTTCCCCTGATCCATTCCGTGAAGGCAGATGCTTCCTTCTATAACGAAGAGATTCCAAACGGATTCATCATCCAGACGGAGCCGGTGCGTTTCCCGGACATTACCTGGTGCCGGACAGAGCTCTCCCTTATTTTGGAACAGTTTACCGAAAGCCTTGCGCTACACGATTACCTGATGGACTGTCTGGGCAGTGATGACGCCTCACTGATCAACAAAGCCGTCATTTATACGGAAATTATAAAAGACCAGCTTGCCCGCGGCAATCGTGCGATTCTTGCCACCTATGACAGGCTGATCAATTATGTAAACTTCTCGGAGAAGGCTTCCTAGTCTTCTCCTTTTTCTTCTTTATTCTGTTCCTGCTTCCACTTAAAATACTCTGCATCCAGATTCACCTTGATCTCAGGTGCTTCCTTGGGCAGTGCATTTTCTTCCAGCATCTCCTGCACCGGCGCATCTTCGGTTTTTGACCCGGCTGCGTTATCCGTTGTATCCTCATTTTCCGGTTCAAGTGGAATGCCGTTCTGGATAAAATAATCTTTGTTGATCCTGATCTCTGGCTCCGGATAAGGACTTGCCTTTTTCTCACTCTTTGCCCAGGTTTTTTTCTTCTGACGCTCCTTTTCCAGTTCCTTGTTCCGTTCCTCAATGATCTGCAGATACTTTTTCGTGTCTGCGAGGTCATGCAGCTGCCCTTCAAGCTCCAACTGGTTCTCGCGCACCGTATCCTTGCGTTCCTCCAGTTCCCCCTTCATCCGTTCAAAAACTTCATCCATGGAATCCGAGGCATTCTGGATAATACGCTGAATATGATTTAACGCCTCATTTGTATACATCACGGACGCTGCATAGACATCTTCCGCCATCTTTCCGGCATCCTTTACAATCTTTTCGCCCTTCCGTCTGGACTTTCGCTCTGCTTCATCATGGCTTTGCTGCGTCATCTCATATTCATCCATGATATTATATACACAGATATTCAGATCCTTTAACAGCCCAAGCAGCTCCTGTTTGCTGACGATGACCCTGTCTCTGGACTGTCCCGCCGGCTCTCCCTTTGCAATCAGCACATGCATGCTTCTCAATATTTTTTCCAGATTATCCTGTGTACTCATTTTCAGTCTCCCTGCCGTCTTTCTTTTTCGAATCTATATTTCGACCAGTTCATACTGATCGCTGCCAAGACCGATCTTTACGGCGTGCTCCACACAGGATCTCCAGTTTGTGTCCGGATGTACCATATGAAAATGATCTCCTTCCCCGTGGTGATGCTCCGCAATATGATCGCTCAAAATACTGCCCGAAACCACCGGCTGACGGTTACATGCATCGGCACATGCCACATCAAGCGCCACCGGATCAAACGATGCAAACATTCCGACATTCGGGATGATCGGGATGTCATTTTCCGCATGACAGTCACAGTTCGGTGACACATCGCACACCAGTGAAATATGGAAACATGGCCGGTCCTTGCATACCGCAAGGCTGTACTCCGCGATCTTATAATTCAAAAGGTCATTGGAATTATTGCCGTTGGCATAGACCGCATCCTTCGGACAGACTCCGATACATCTGCCGCACCCTACACATTTATCCAGATCGATACTGGCTTTTCCGTCTGCAATGGACGGCGCGTCATGTGCGCAGATCCTCTTACAGGCTCCGCAGCCCACACATTTCGACTGATCCACATGCGTTTTCCCATCGCAGTGCATCTCCATCTTTCCGGCACGCGAACCGCAGCCCATACCAATGTTCTTTAATGCCCCGCCAAATCCTGCCTCTTCATGTCCCTTAAAATGGGTCAGCGTAATAAAAACATCCGCATCCATGATCGCACGTCCGATCTTTGCCTCTTTCACATATTCGCCATCGATCGGTACATATGCTTCATCCGTTCCTTTTAACCCGTCCGCAATGATAACATGGCATCCGGTGGAAAACGGAGAAAATCCGTTTGTGTACGCTGTATCCATATGGTCGAGTGCATTTTTCCGGCTGCCCACATAAAGCGTATTGCAGTCTGTAAGAAATGGCTTTCCACCACATTCTTTCACCACATCTGCAACTACCTTTGCATAATTGGGACGTAAGAATGCAAGATTTCCCAGTTCACCGAAATGTATCTTGATCGCCGCATAACGGTCTGTAAAGTCAATATCACGAATTCCTGCCGTAAGGATCAGGCGGCGCAGCTTCTGCAGGAGGTTTTCATTTCCCGTAGTTTTGAAGGTCGTAAAGTATACTTTTGATTTTTCCATGTATCATCCTCCGTTCCCTGTTTTATCTTTTTTTCATTTTACTATGTCCCTGCCCAATCCGCAAGAATGGGTTTGCAAAACAAACACTTTCTTCTTTTTCGGATTGTGGTATAATGTTCGCGACAGCAGACGTGCGCCGTCGGGTACACGACAGAATATTACTAAAAGGATGGTTTTCCCGCATGAATGTGATAAAAACTTATGGAAATTACATAAAAAAGTATGCCGAACCGCATCCGGCCGTTTCCCGCAAAATGATCGACATAGGACTTCACTTAGAGCAGTTCCGCACCGAACATTTTGCCGCGAAGGAGATGCCAAAGGCTTATCAGAAACTTAATACACTTGGCGTTAAAAATACGCTGTTTGCTTTAGAACACCCGGATCAGACCGTCTGGGCCAATCTTTTTGCTCCGGTCGAGATCTTCCAGTGCTTCGGGCTAAACGCCCTCTCCATGGAATGTCTTTCTTCCTTTTTATCCGGATTTACCTGCGAAGATTATTTCATTGACCGCGCAGAACAAAAAGGAATTGCTTCCACGCTCTGTTCCTATCACAAGGATTTTATCGGTGCCGTAGACTCCGGCGTCATTCCAACCGCCGCTTTCGGGGTCACTACTTCCATGATCTGCGATGGAAACATCAATACATTCCGCTATATCGAAAAAAATCATCCGATCAGCACCTACGTGATCGACGTGCCGAATGCATATTCCGAAGATGCTGTTTCCTATCTGGTATCCCAGTTAAAGGAACTGATATCCACACTGGAAGGGCTGACCGGCAAAGTTTTCCACATGGATGACCTTTCTGAAGTTCTTTCCCGTGAAAATGAATCCAAAGCCTGCTATAAAGAATTCTTAAAAATGCAGCGCGACCGCTACTACCCGTCCACACTGACACTTCAGATGTACATGCTGTTTGCCACCCACCTAAATATCGGCACCCCGGAAACACTCGATCTGTTCCGCAGTTTTGCCGAGGACATCAAAGGTTATCCTGAATTTCACGGAAAACGCATTGTCTGGGTACATCTGCTTCCGTTTTATCAGGAAACGTTAAAACATTATTTCAATCTCGGAAAAGACTATCAGATCCAGGTTACGGAGATGAACCTCGACTATATGGAACCGTTAGATACGGATCATCCGCTTGAGGCACTTGCGACCAAGATGTTAAACAATCTCTATAACGGGCCGTACGAGCGCAAGGCATCCATGGTCACAAAACTGGCAAGGGACATGCATGCGGACGGCGTCATCAATTTCTGCCACTGGGGCTGCAAGCAGTCTTCCGGCGGTGTCTTCCAGCTGCGCGAAGCACTGCGTGAAGCAGATATTCCACTGCTTGTGATCGACGGAGATGGCATGGACCGCAGAAACAGCCATGACGGTCAGATCAAAACAAGACTGGAAGCATTTTTAGAAGTTGTAAATCAGAAGGGAATGTGAAATTATGCTGGGTTACGTATGTAAATATACTCCCATGGAGCTGTTTGAATCCATGGATACCGATATTAAACGGCTTGAGCCATCTGTCACAGATTTTAACCATGCGGACACGCTGATGCATGCAAACATCTGCTCTTACACCAAGGCTGTGCTGGAGGATGTCATGGAAAATGACTACGAGGGCGTGATCTTAACGACCTGCTGTGACAGCATCCGCCGTCTCTATGACACCTTAAAGAGCCAGTTTCCGGACAAATTTTTCTTTTTGCTGGACATTCCGCGCAAAGTCAATGATTTTGCCGTAACGCTTTATGAGCGCCAGCTACGGGAAATGATCTCCTCGTACGAAGCATTTTCGGGAAAAAAATTTGATGAAGCACGCTTTGTATCCATGATGCAAAACAGGGCCGCACTGGAGAAGGCAGAAAAAGTCAAAGAAAATGCCTGTCCGTCCGAAAAAATATCCGCCACCAGGGCTTCTGCCGTAAACGTCGGCATTATGGGAGCCCGATGCAACAACGAGATCCGTCAGCTTTTGACCGACAGTGGCGTAAACCTCCTGTTTGACTTAACCTGCACCGGGATCGAAAGAAACTTTTCCGTGTCGAAGGAATCGCCTCTTACCTCCTATGCCGCGGCATTACTCAACCAGATCCCGTGTATGCGCATGTTAAAAGCCGCCTCCAGAGAAAATCTGGTCGATGGCTTTACCGACCGGCTTGACGGTATCTTATATCACACCGTAAAATTCTGTGATTCCTATTCCTATGAATATGCGGATTTTAAGGAACATCTGGATGTACCGATCCTGTTAGTTGAAACAGACTCCACCAGACAGTGTGCCGGGCAGGTACGTACGCGTGTGGAAGCATTTATCGAAGAGCTTCAGGTTAAAAAGGGTCTGTCACTGACCGGAAAGAAAATAATCTCCAGAAGAAAGGGTGATACTTTGTATACATTAGGTATTGACAGCGGTTCCACCTCAACGAACGCTGTAATTTTAGATGAGAATAAAAAGATCCGGGCGTTTTCTGTCGTCCGCACCGGTGCAAAATCTTCCCAGAGTGCAGATGCCGCTCTGGCTGACGTATTAAAAAAAGCCGGGCTCACCAGAGATGATATTTCCCTGATCGTATCTACCGGATATGGTCGTGTCAGCATTCCATTCGCTGATAAGACCGTCACTGAGATCAGCTGCCACGGAAAGGGTGCGCATCTGCTGTTTCCGGATGTCCGCACGATCTTAGACATCGGCGGTCAGGACAGTAAGGCGATCCGCTTAAACGAAAACGGGGAAGTCGCTGACTTTGTCATGAACGACAAATGTGCCGCCGGAACCGGGCGCTTCCTTGAAATGATGGCGCGCTCCCTGGAGATCAGTCTCGATGAGCTCGGACCGGTTTCCCTGCAGTCCAAAGAGGAAATTGAGATCAGCAGCATGTGCAGTGTGTTTGCCGAGTCCGAAGTCATTTCCCTGATCGCGCAGAATAAAGAAATTGCCGACATTTTTGTTGCCTCACTCAAAGGAGGCATTGCGTTTGCCGTATTCCTTTCTATTTTTAGCCTTTGCAGACTTCGTCAAGCATCTGCTCAACAAGTTTTTGCTGCTCTACA